>Ga0209371_1000293_pt1 | contig 56539 bp, 55 predicted proteins | sample AgamicAtAmrz_FD_187165 | JGI IMG/M metagenome (GOLD analysis project Ga0209371, IMG submission 187165) | Agave microbial communities from Guanajuato, Mexico - At.Am.rz (SPAdes) (version 2) | ecosystem: Host-associated > Plants > Roots > Rhizosphere | place: Guanajato, Mexico | collected 2012-06-07
CTGCGATGGCAGCATGACCTGGGCCAATGACAGCCGGACCCTGTTCTACGGCGAGCTGGACGATAGTCACCGCCCCGCCACCCTGCACCGCTTTCGCCTGGGCGATGCACACAGCGCCCAGGTTTTCCACGAAGCCGACGAGCGCTTCTTTCTCAGTTGCTACCGCAGCAGCTCCGAGCGCCAGCTGGTGCTGCTACTCGGCAGCAAGACCACCACGGAATCCTGGGTACTGGACGCCGACACGCCCGAGCAGCACTTCCAATGCCTGGCCGCGCGCGAAGAAGGCCACGAGTACTACGCCGACCACGGCAAGCTGGATGGCCAGTGGGCCTGGCTGATTCGCAGCAACCAGAGCGGCATCAACTTCGCCCTGTACAGCGCTGTGCCAGAACGACCAACCCGGCCCGACTGGCAGGAACGGGTGGCGCACAACGAACAGGTGATGCTCGAAGGCGTCAGCCTGGCCGAGTCGGCGCTGGTGCTCAGCCTGCGCGAGGGTGGCCTGCCGGTCATCGACATACGCCCGCAAGGGCTGGCCGGCTATAGGGTCAGCCTGCCGGACGCCGCCTACAGCCTGTACGTGCAGGACAGCCTGGAATTCGCCAGCCCGGTGATCCGCCTGCGCTACGAAGCGCTCAACCGTCCGGCGCAGGTTCGCGAGTTGAACCTGGCCGATGGCACCCAGCGGGTCCTCAAGGAGACGCCGGTTCTCGGCAACTTCGATGCCGATGACTACCTGAGCCAACGCCTCTGGGCGACCGCGCCGGATGGCACCCAGGTGCCGATCAGCCTGGTGGCGCGTCGCGATGCCCTGGGCCAGGCGGCGCCCCTTTATCTGTATGGCTACGGCGCCTACGGTGAAAGCCTCGACCCCTGGTTCTCCCACGCACGGCTGAGCCTGCTCGATCGCGGCGTGGTGTTCGCCATCGCCCATGTGCGCGGCGGCGGCGAACTGGGCGAGGCCTGGTATCGCGCGGGCAAACTCGCCCACAAGCAGAACAGCTTCAGCGACTTTATCGCCTGCGCCGAACACCTGATCGCCCAAGGCTTCACCACCCCCTCGCAACTGGCCATCAGCGGCGGCAGCGCCGGCGGCCTGCTGATCGGCGCGACACTCAACCAGCGGCCTGAGCTGTTTGCCGCCGCCATCGCCGAGGTGCCCTTCGTCGACGTGCTCAACACCATGCTCAACCCGGAATTGCCGTTGACCGTCACCGAATACGACGAATGGGGTGACCCCAACCAGCCGGAGGCCCATGCGCGCATCAAGGCCTATGCCCCTTACGAGAACGTCCAGGCGCAACGTTACCCGGCCATCCTCGCGGTGGCCGGCTACAACGACAGCCGCGTGCAATATTGGGAGGCGGCCAAGTGGGTGGCGCGCCTGCGGGAACTGAAGACCGACGACAACCTGCTGCTGCTCAAGACCGACCTGGAAGCCGGCCATGGCGGCATGAGCGGTCGTTACCAGGCCATCCGTGACGTGGCCCTGGAATATGCCTTCGTCTTCAAGGCACTCGGCCTGCACGCGGCAGGCCGATAGCAGGCTGCCGCAGCCGGCAGCCCGTGGCCTCAGTCAGGAATCTGCTCGCCCTGCTGCTCGGGCGCCTGCTCCTGCTGACGCTCGGAGGCATCCTGGGCGGCTTTGGTGGATTCATCGTTGTCACGCCCGTCGCGAATCACCGGCGGGGTGTCGGGATCGACCTTGGACGGGTCAGGTACCTCGGGCGTCTGAATCGCGCCGGCAGGTTCGGGCGGGGCGGACTGCTGCTGGGCCTGGGCGATGCCGCCCATCGACAGCAGGCTGATCAGGACGAGTAGAGGGGTGCGCATGGTCAGTACTCCATAAGGCAGTGGGACATGCTGCATTGGGCAATGCCCGCCGACGGAAAGTGCAGACTGATTCCACGGCCCTGCCTATATACTGCGCGCATACGCCAGCAAGGAGCGATCATGAGCAGCCCGTCCACGCCACCCTCCAAACTCGACCGCATCCTCGCCGATGCCCAGCGCAGCCGTGAAGAAGGCTACCGGGACAAGGCCCTGCGCATGTACCCCCACGTCTGCGGCCGCTGCGCCCGGGAATTTTCCGGCAAGCGCCTGAGCGAGCTGACCGTGCACCATCGCGACCACAATCACGACAACAACCCCCAGGACGGTTCCAACTGGGAGCTGCTGTGTCTGTTCTGTCACGACAACGAACACGCCCGCTACACCGACCAGCAGTATTTCAGCGAAGGCTCGACGGCTAGCCAGACCGCGCCGAAAACCACCCACAAGGCGTTTGCCAACCTAGCTGATCTGCTGCAGAAAAAGTCCTGAGGAGCGAACAGGTCGTATAATGCCGGCCCCTTTCTCGAGACCTGGTCCGTGGGCAACAAACGATACAGCTGCATCGGTCTTTACAACCCCAAGTCGCCGGAGAACGTCGGCGCGGTGATGCGCGCTGCGGGCTGCTATGGCGTGGCGTCGGTGTTCTATACCGGCAAGCGCTACGAGCGCGCTCGCGACTTCGTCACCGACACCAAGCGCGTGCACCTGGACATTCCGCTGATCGGCATCGACGACCTGCAGAAGGTGATTCCCCTGGGTTGCACGCCGGTCGCCGTGGAACTGGTGGATGGCGCCCGCCCCCTGCCCAGCTACACCCACCCGGATCGCGCCTTCTACATCTTCGGCCCTGAAGATGGCTCGCTGGACCAGAGCGTGCGCGACTGGTGCGAGGACGTGATCTACATCCCCACCGAGGGCTGCATGAACCTGGCGGCCACGGTCAACGTGGTGCTCTACGACCGCCTGGCCAAAGGCAACAACACCCGTACCGGCGCCAGGTACTGAAGCGCAGACAAAATAAAGCCCGGACGATGCCGGGCTTTGTTTCAGGGCTGACCGATCAGGACATCTCGGCCTTGCCACCAGTACGGCTGTAGCCATCTTCGGCGACCAGTTTGCCACCGATACGCTCGTAGCCGCTTTCGGCAATCTTGCCGCCGGTACGCTTGTAGCCGTCTTCGGCGACCAGTTTGCCGCCTACGTGCTGGTAACCGCTTTCGGCAATCTTGCCGCCGGTACGCTTGTAGCCATCTTCGGCAACCAGTTTGCCGCCGGTACGCTCGAAGCCACTCTCGGCGATCTTGCCGCCCGTACGCTTGTAGCCGTCCTCAGCCACCTTCTGGGTACTGATCGAGTGTGAAGTGGTGGCGTCGACCGGGCCTTGGGGTAGCGCGAATGCTGCGCTGGCAAGGGTGGCGATAAACAGGCTGGCGATAAATTCGGTTTTCATGATGAGCTCCTTGGGAGGAAGTAAGTGGGTATGGGGCTCATGTTACTCAAGAAAATTTGATGAAAAACTCGATCCCGAGAATAGTAAAGATCGACTCCATTGATATCTCGGTCAAAGCCACGAATCACTAGGCCTCTAAGTAAAACGCCCAGTCCGCCATGACACCGGACCGGGCATTATTCCTCGATAATTAATCATCTATAAATCCGATAGATAAGCCCTGCTCGCCCGGGCCAACCCACTCCGATCAGGTCCTGGCCAGGCTCTGCTGGCACGAACGCCCTGTCGAAGCAGGGCGAGGCGATGGAAAAGCCGACAGAAAGGTGGCCCGCGCAGATTCCGCAAGCCAGGGAGCGCACCGCGCAAACGCAGGCAGCGACCCCGACTGGGGTCAGCGCAGCAGGCGAGTATCCAGCACCTTGGAACTGCGGCCCATGACGTTCTCGGTGATCTCGATAAAGTCCTTGGTACTGGCCTTGTCCATGCGCATCAAGCCACGGGCCACGTCGTCCAGGGAGCGCTGCTGGCCGTCCTTGGTAGCCTGGCGAATCTCCCGATCGAGCTCCTGCAGCAGCAACACCGCACGGGCGGTGACCGGCCCGGTGGAGGTCTCGGTGCGCAAGGATTTGACCGGCTTGCTCCACTTGATCAGGTGCTCGCGAACCTTCTGGTAGCGGTCCTCACTCAGCCCGCCAGCGCGGCGCATCACCTCGATGGCGTAATACTCGGCGATCCCCTCGCTGATCCAGTCGCTGTTGTCGGTATCGCTGATGCGGCTGAACACGTGCACCAGTTCATGGACCAGCGAACTGGTGCCGTTCTCGCTGACCAGCGGGCGGTCGGCATGCATGAAATAGGAGTTGGGTGCCGACAGGCCGCCGCGCCACATCGGATCACCAGCGCCGACCACCAGCAACTTGGCAGGGTCACGGGGGAACACCGCCTGCATTTCCGGCCAGACGAAGGTCAGCAGCGTCAGCGCATCCATCCGGCGCATGCCCTCGCCCACCGGCGCGGCGATGGTCACCTGGGTTTCGCCGAGCTTGGCGCGGCGGGTGCCGATCTTGCCGGCCAGGATCCAGCCGGTGGGCCGGTCGAACTTGCGTTGCGGGTTGTCGATGCGGAACTTGTTCTTGCCCACCCGCGGCCAGCCGGTCTCGACGCTGCGCCAGCCCTTGGGCAGGTCGAACTCCAGGCGCGCGACCAGATCGAGGCCGTCGACCTGATTGAGCACGGCGCTGGGAATCAGGTCATCACCACGCAGCAATGCCCAGTCCTCGGTCATGCGCGCATCGAAGCGGCCTTCGCCACGCGGATGACTGATGCGTACCCTGTAGCTCAGGCTGCTCTTGCCCTTGCCGGGCACCCACAGGCCGCGGTTATCGCCTTCGGGCTTCCACTCGCCGTCGGCCTTGAAGTCGCTGTAATAGCCCTCGTCGCCGAGGTTGAAATTCAGCCCTCGCACCAGCTCGCCTTTTTCCAGGGTGATGCTGACTTCAGCCTCGTCGCTCTGCGGCAGGAATTTGACCCTGTAGTCCAGATCGACCTTCTCGGCGGCCCACAGGGGTGTGCCGGTACTCAACAGAACAGCGGACAGCAGCAGGCAGCGAATCGACATACGGCAGACTCCAGAACGAACGGGCGGAACGTAAAGGGGGATCAAGGGCAAGACTATGCGCAACGGCGTCATCAAACACCAGCGTGCTTAAACGAGCCTTAACGGCTCATCACAGACACTCAGCCGGCGCGAAAGATCAGGTGTTCTTCCCAGTCATCCTCGGCGACGCTGTTTTCACTGAGCATGCGCCCCGCCTGGGAGATGCGCTCGCGGTGTACGGCATCGGGGTCGCCGCATACCAGATGATGCCAGGACGGCAGATCCTTGCCCTCGCTGACCAGCCGGTAGCCGCAGGTCGGCGGCAGCCACTGGAACTGGTCGGCCTGGGCAGGCGTGAGTTGGATGCAATCGGGCACGAAGCGCTTGCGGTTCGGGTAGTCGCTGCAGCGGCAGGTCTGCAGATCGAGCAGCTTGCAGGCGATGCGCGTGTAGTACACCGCACCGTCATCCTCATCCTCGAGCTTCTGCAGGCAGCACAGCCCGCAGCCATCGCACAGCGACTCCCACTCCTGGTGGTCGAGCTGCTCGAGGGTCTTGTGTTGCCAGAAAGGATGCGCGGGCATGGCCATGGTCGAACGTGCAGGGAGGAAACGAAAAGGCCGGCAGTCTAGGTCTGCAGGCCGCACAGCACAAGCCGCGAGCGACGGCGGGCTCAGTAGCCGCGGGCGAAATCCACCTGTCCCTGCAACTGGTCGCCCGCCTGATAACGCTGCAGATTGGCCAGGAACAACTCGACCAGCAGGTGCGGCAAGGTCGGCGCCGCACTGTGTCCGGTCAACGTCAGGTTGCCCGCGGTCCAGAACGGATGGCCGGCCGGTAGCGGCTCCTCACGGCAGACATCGATCACCGCCGCAGCGAGCTGTCCGCTGGCCAGCGCGGCGACCAGGTCCTCGTCGACCACTGAGGTGCCACGCCCGGCGTTGATCAGCACCGCCGAGGGTTGGAAGCAGGCCAGCAAGGCGGCGTCATAGATGTCCCGGGTGGCGGGCGTATTGGGCAGCAGGTTGACGACGTAATCGGCCTGGGCCACCAGCCGCGGCAGCTCGCCGAGCGCGGCCACTTCGCTGAATGGCGCCTGGCTGCGCGGGCTGCTGGCCACGCCGCTCAGTTCGACGTTGAACGGCTGCAGGAAGCGGGCGACCGCCGCGCCGATCTCACCGGTGCCGACGATCACTACCCGGCGCCCGGCCAGGCTGCCCGGCAGGCGGCCATCCCAGCGTTGCTCGCGCTGCGCCTGCTGGCGGGCGTGCAGCTCGCGTTCATGGGCGAGCATATGACAGAGCACGTACTCGGCCATGATCTGCCCGAACACGCCGACCGCCCGGGTCAGCCGGTAGTCCCTGGGCAGATCCTCGGCCAGCAGCGGCGTGATGCCCGCCCAGGTCGACTGCAACCAGACCGGCTTCAGGCCGGCGCGCAGCAGGCTGGCGAACAGGTCGGGCTCACCCAGCCAGATCGGGCAACCGGCGGCCTGCTCGGCCAGTGCCGTGCCCTCGCCCACGATGACTTCGAGCTGCGGCGCAGCGCCCTGCAGCAATCGCTGGTAGTCGGCGTGATCCTGCTCGGCGATCAGTACCCGCACGGCATCGTCCTCCCGTCAGACCGGATCGTTACGGCGCAGCAGCTCCTCGGGGAGATGCTGGATGTAGTCTTCTTCGGGCGGCGGCATCTGCAGGTGGTAGCCCTGGCTGTCGAGGTTCTCCAGCACCTTGCCGATGTCCTCGCGCGCCAGGGCGCGCTCGGGGGTGAGCACCATGTCGAAGGCATGCACGGGCGCACCGAAGGCAGCCAGCAGCGGTTCGGGCACACGGGTCAGCGCGTCGGCGCGCAGCACGTAGAGGTACATCTCGTGCTTGCGCGGGCTGCGGTAGATCGAACAGATACGTTTCAAGCCACTTCTCCTTCATCGGCCAGGCAGTCGAGCAGCGCCTGGCCCATCAATTCGCGACGCCAGCCGCGCAGGCTGTCGGGCAAGCGGTAGGGGCCGTTCGGGTAGCCGCTCTTGAGCAGCGCCTCGAGGGTCTTCTTGCGCAGCATCAGCTCGGGCACGATCTGCAGACGCTCGCCCTCGCGCTGGCCGACTGCGCGTAGCTTCTTGAGCAGCCCCGAGGCTTCGATCGGCAAGGGTTCGGGCATCGCCGGCGGCCACTCGGCGGGCGGCAGTGCCGCTGCCTCGCGGATCAGCTGCAGGATGGTCTCGCCATCCTGACGCACGGTTTTCGGATGCATGTCCTCGATACGTGCCAGAGCGACCAGGTCGCTCGGCTGGTGGCGCGCCAGCGGCCACAGCGAATGCTCGCGGATGATCCGGTTGCGCGGCTGATTGCGTGCCCGCGCCTGGCGCTCGCGCCAGGCGCACAGCGCGCGCAGCACCGCCAGTTGCGCGCGGGACAGCTTCCAGGCCAGCTTGGCGTCACGATAGGCCTCCTCGGCAGGCGTCTCGCGGCGCAGGCCGGCGGCCAGCTCGGCGCCATCCTCGAGCACCCAGGCATTCTTTTCCGCCGACAGCTTGTCCTGCAGGCGGCGATAGAGTTCGGCCAGGTGCACGACGTCTTCGGCCGCGTAGCTGACCTGGGTCTCGGACAGCGGGCGCTGCAGCCAGTCCGAACGGGTTTCGCCCTTGGGCAGCTCGATATCCAGCACGGCCTGCACCAGGCGCGAGTAGCCCATCGAGAAACCGAGATTGAGATAGCCGGCCGCCAGTTGCGAGTCGAACAGCGGCGCTGGCAGGCTGCCGGTCAGGCGCAGGAATACTTCGAGGTCCTCGCTGCAGGCGTGCACTACCTTGACCACCTGCGGATCTTCGAGCAGTGCGGCGAAGGGTGCCCAGTCGCCGATCAGCAAGGGGTCGATCAGGTAGGCACGCTCGCCCTCGCTGACCTGCAGCAAGCCGGCGATCGGGTAGAAGGTGTCGACACGCATGAACTCGGTGTCCAGCGCCACGAAGGGCTGTTTGCGCCAGACAGCGCAGTGCGCTGCCAGGCTGGCGTCGTCTCGAATCCAGACAATTTCGATGGTCACGCGGCTCTCCCGTAAAGATTGCCGCGCAGTATATCCCGTGAACCGCTGCAGCGCGCTCATGGCAGCTCGATGCGCAGCCGCTCGCGCAACGCGTCCGAGCAGCGCAACATCGGCGCGCGCAGTTCATCGTTGATCAGCCCCTGCAGGGCCAACATGGCCTTGACCGGCGCCGGATTGGGCTCGGCGAAGGCCAGGCGTATCCACGGCAACAACTGACGGAACAGCGCACGCCCGGCGAGCAGGTCGCCCTCGCGCAGCAAGCTGACCACCCTGGCGAAATCGGCAGTGCGCACATGCGCGGCCGCGGAAATGGCGCCGCTGCCGCCCAGGCACAGGCTGGTGAAGATCTGCTCGTCCTCGCCGGTGAGCACATCGAGCTGGTCATCGGCGATCAACGCCTGGGTCTTGCGCACGTCACCGCCGCAGTCCTTGATCGCCACGATGCGCGGGTGCCCGGCCAGTTGCCGGAGGGTCTGCAGTTCCAGGGGCACGGCGCTGCGATAGGGAATGTCGTACAGGATGATCGGCAGCTGCGAAGCCTCGGCGACAGCCAGAAAGAACGCCTGCACGCCCTCCTGGGATGGCCTTATATAGTAGGGCGCCGGCACCAGGATGCCGGCCAGCGGCCGGCTCTGGATACGCTGCAGGCGAGCCAGCACCGCCACCTGGTTGTTGCCGGCCAGCCCCATCACCACGCGGCTGGCGGGCACCACCTCGAGCACCGCATCGAGCACCGCCAGCTGCTCCTGCTCATCCAGGGCCGCAGCCTCGCCGCTGGTGCCGCAGACCACCAGCCCGGCCGCGCCGCTTGCGATCAAATGCGCCGCCAGGGATCGCAACGCCGGCAGATCCACCTGCCCGCCGCGAAATGGCGTCACCAGCGCAACCCAGATACCAGAAAACCTAGACATGCATGCAACTCCTCGGTGTAGACCGTCTGATCACCGTCGATGGAGTGCGGGAAGGGGGTGTAGCGAAGGGATACTTCGACTCAGCGCCTCTGTCCTGTCAGCCCATCTGACGGGACAGCGCGCCCCGGTCAAATGAGCGACTGTTTCTTCGACTTGCCAGCCTCCAGGCACACGCACGGATCCAGGGCAGCGAGGCCAGGGACAGCAAGCGTGGGCGGGGAGATGGTGGACATGGAACGCTCGGCAAGACAACTAGGCCCCGATACTGCCGGCCCCGAGGCACCGGTGTCAATCTCGCTGCGACGCAGCTTGAAGACGGTCTGCAGTTCCAATTGGATATATGCAAGCCGAGCTAAATCCTCAAACGATTTAAAAACAGCCTTTTACAGCGTGAATATCCCACTAGGCTTCAAGTTGAGCGGCTAAACGCCACTCCCAGTGGGATTTATCGGTCATGCACCTGAGCAAACGGCGTCTCTGGCAGCTACCCTTCGGCACCAGCGCCCTCCCCCACCGGTCACCTCCCCCGTAGAGGCTCGTATGGGAATCGCCGCCAGCGACCTGAACCAACACGTCATCCGCCCGACCCTGTTGTACCTGGACAGCCAGTCGGTCGCTGCCGAAGCCCTGCTGCTGGGTGTCGCGGCCTGCCAGTCGTCACTTGGCGCGGAGCTGGACAATCACAGCGGCTACGGTCTGTACCGAATCTCGGCGTTTCATCATCGCCACCTGTGGGATGAGCATCTGGCCGCCAGCCCCGACCTGGCCAGCCGGGTTCGCGGCCTGGCCAGCCAGCATGCATTCCTGGGCGCGCCGCATTTCGAACTGACCGTCAACCTGCGCTATGCCACCGCCATCGCCTGGCTGCTGATCGAGCATCGCTACAAGGTGCTGCCGGCTGCCGATGATCTCGCTGGCCAGGCGCTGATCTGGCAACAGGTCTTCGCGCCCTGCCGCCAGCCGAGCGAATTCGTCAGCGCCTGGCAGCGCTGCATCCTGGAGCTGGCAAGTGCGGCTTGAAGAACTGACTGTCGAGTCACAGGTGCCAAGCAGCCAAAGGCTCTATATCCTGCGTTTCACGGACAGCCTCAACCTCGAAGGATCGTGTTTTCACCCTGAACTTTTCGAATTGCCATTCAGTCAGCAAGCGAGAGTTCCCCGAACCTGCCATGGAGCACCCCGTGAGTAAAACAATCCTAAGAACCGGTCTGGCAATCGCCATCGCATCCACCTCCACCTACGGCCTGGCCAGCGGCTTCGCGCTCAACGAGCAAAGCGTCGCCGGCATGGGCATGTCGTTCGCCGGTCGCTCGTCTTCGGCCGAAGACGCCAGCACGGTGTTCGGCAACCCGGCCGGCATGGCGCGCATCCAGCGCGAACAGGTCAACTTCGGTGTCGCGGCTATCCATGCCAAGAGCCGTATCAGCGACACCAGCAGCACGACCGCACCGGCTGCCGGTGGTGGTGGCGCCAACGGTGGCAGCAACGATGGCGACATGGTCCCCACTACGGGCGTGCCCATGGGTTACTACGTCAAGCCACTGGACGAGAAGGTCGCGTTCGGTATCGGCGTCTATGCCCCTTTCGGCCTGGCCACCGAATATGAGAGTGGCTTCCAGGGCCGCTACTTCGCCGACAAGAGCTATGTGCGGGTGATTACCGTACAACCGACCCTGAGCTACCGCTTCAACGACAAGCTGTCGGTGGGCTTCGGGCCGACCTTCAACCATATCGAAGGCGAGCTGAGCTCCTCGCTGACCAACCCGTTCGGCCCAGCTGGCGCCAATGACGGCAAGGTCAAGATCAAGGGTGACGACACCGCGGTCGGCTTCAACGCCGGCGTGCTCTACGAATTCACCCCGCAGACGCGCCTTGGCGTGACTTATCACTCCCGGGTCAAGTACGAGCTGGAAGGCGACACCCGGGTCTCCGGGCCGGGTCCGGCAATCGGCACCTCGGCCGGCAAGTACGATGCCTCGCTGGACGTGACCACCCCCGAGTCGGTGGATATGTCCTTCACCCACGAGCTCAACGATGCCTGGACCCTGTATGCCGGCAGCACCTGGACGCGCTGGAGCCGCTTCAAGGAGCTGCGCATCGAGAACGAAGGCGTAGGTGGTGCGTTCGCCGGCTCGCTCGGCACCATCGTCGAAGAGCAGGAGTGGCACGACACCTGGGCTCACGCCGTCGGCCTGTCCTACAAGGTGAATCCGCAGTGGGTGCTGCGCACCGGCATCGCCATCGATCAGACGCCCACCAACAACACCGACCGCTCGCCGCGCATCCCATCCGGTGACCGGACGATCTTCAGCCTGGGCGCCGGCTGGAACCCGACGGACGACATGACCATCGACCTGGCCTATTCCTACCTCAAGGAAGAGGAAGTCGAGATCAACCGCGCCAGCCCGGCCCGCGGCAGCTACAACGCCACTTACAAGAACAGCGCCCATGGCCTGGGCGCGTCCCTGACCTACCGCTTCTAAGGAATGGCACGCTCGGCCACTGCTCGGTGGCCGAGCTATTTGCGCCCATACAAAATCGCGGCCTTTGCCGCGATTTTTTATGTCTGCACTAGCCTCAAGGTGCCGAGGCGATCGCCTTCTCGATAGCGGCGATCAGCTCGGGATCGTCCGGCTTGGTCATGCTGGAAAAGCGCGCGATCACCTGCCCCCGGCGGTCGACCACGTACTTGAAGAAGTTCCAGCGCGGCGCGGCCGTCTGCCTGGCCAGTTCCTTGAACAGAGGGATGGCGTCGTTACCGGTGACGGGCTGGGTTTCGCTCATGGTAAAGGTCACGCCGTAGTTCACGTAGCAGACCTTGGCCGTCTCCTCGGCATCATCGGACTCCTGCTTGAACGAATCCGATGGCACGCCGAGAATCTCAAGCCCCTGCTCGCGATAACGCTGGTTGAGCGCCTCCAGCCCCTCGAACTGCGAGGTGAAGCCGCAGAAGCTGGCGGTATTGACCACCATCAGCGGCTTGCCGGCGAACTGCTCGCACAGGTCGATCTGGTCCTTGGAGCGCAGTTTGGGCAACTCACCCTGGCCCGCCAGCAGCGCCGGGCATTCGGCAGCCTGGAGTGGGCTGCTCAGGGCCAGCAGGGCCATGGGTACGGCAAACAGTGACAGTCGCATCGAATCGTTCCTTGTCGGTCTCAACACAGGTTCATGCCCAGTTGCATGATCGCCAGCCCCCCCGTACGCCAGGCCCAGAACACCATGGCAAGCAGCGCCAACCCGGCAACGCCGGCTGCCACTGCGACTCCAGATTTCAGCGTCATGCCTGGGCTCCTTGCAAACGTGCTACGGGTTGCTCACGAACCGGCCAGTTGAGCGCGGCAGCGAGCACGCTGAGCAGAATGGAAATCTGCCAGACCAGATCATAGCTGCCCGTGTGGTCGTAGAGGTAACCGCTGAGCCAGCCGCCCATGAACGAGCCCAGTTGGTGGAACAGGAACACGATGCCGCCGAGCATCGACAGGTTGCGCACGCCGAACAGCGTCGCCACGGTGCCATTGGTCAGCGGCACCGTGGACAGCCACAGCAGCCCCATGGCGATCCCGAAGGCGTAGGCCGTCCATACACTCAGCGGCACGCTGATGAACAGTGTGATAACCACGCCCCGCGCCAGATACAAGGCGCTAAGCAAGCGCGGTTTGGAACGGCGCCCGCCGAGCCAGCCGGCGATATAGGTGCCGAACACGTTGAACAGCCCCACCAGTGCCAGCACCGTGGTGCCGACGATGGCCGGCAGGTGCTGGTCGACCAGGTACGCCGGCAGGTGCACGCCAATGAACACCACCTGGAAACCACAGACGAAAAAGCCCAGCGCCAGCAGCCAGAAACCGGAATGGCTGCACGCCTCGCGTAGCGCCTCGCCCAGGGTCTGCTGCGGCCCCTGGCTCACCTGTGGGCGGTCCTTGACCATGGCCGCGAGCGGCACGATCAGCGCCACCATGATGCCCAGGGCGATCAAGGCGGCCGACCAGCCCAGCCAGCCGATCAGCCCCAGGGTGCCCGGCAACATGGCGAACTGGCCGAAGGAACCCGCCGCCGCGGCAATGCCCATGGCCATGCTGCGTTTCTCCACCGGCACCGCCCGGCCGACCACGCCGAGGATCACCGAGAACGAGGTGCCGGACAGGCCGATGCCGATCAGCAACCCGGCACTCAGCGACAACGACAGCGGCGAGTCCGCCAGCCCCATCAGCACCAGACCCACCGCATACAACAGGCCACCGACGATGATCGCCCGCTGTGCGCCGAAGCGATCGGCCAGCGCGCCGGTAAACGGCTGGGCGATGCCCCAGATCAGGTTCTGCAGGGCGATGGCGAAGGCGAATACCCCACGCCCCCAGCCGAACTCCGCGCTCATCGGCGGCAGGAACAGGCCAAACCCGTGACGGGTGCCCAGGGACAGGGCGAGGATCAGCGAAGCCCCCAACATGATCCAGACGCTGGTGCGCCAAACCGAATTCATTGCATGTCCTTCTTGTTAGGTAGAAACGCAAACATGGCAGCGACAGGCCGCCGGCAGGTCAATCCAGGCTGGCGAGCAATTCGTCCAGCGCTTGCAGGTGATGGGGTTGCAGGCGTTGCTTGAGGTCGAGCTGCACCGCCTGCCAGGCCTCCAGCGCCTCGGCAAGCACGCCCGCACCCTCGGCCGTCAGGCTTACCAGGCGATTGCGCTGATCGGCGCCATCCTGCAGGGTGACCAGGCCGCGCGCTTCGAGCAGCCGCAGGTTGCGGCCCAGGGTACTGCGCTCAAGCCCCACCGCGTCGGCCAGATCCGTGATGCTCGGCTGGTCGAGGCGCTGCAGGTGGCGCAACAGAGAATACTGGGCAACGCTGACCCCGACACCGCTCAGGGCGTCGTCATAGCGTTTGCTGACGCCACGACTGGCGCGACGCAAGCGGGTGCACAAACATTCGGTCGGCAACATGGATATAGGTATATACCCGTAATTTGGCTTTAACAAGCCATGCGCTGCCGAATCGGGCGAAAGCCGAACACGGTGTCTTTCGGGCTTAATCCTGTTCACGATCTTTATGCGCTGAAGCGGTAACTAGAAGGCAGAAGCGGACATCGTTGCTTTACCTGTGGGAACGGGCGGGGGCGCCCAGTCCATGCCCGTGATTTTTCGCGGGCATGGCCCGCTCCCACAAATACTCCGCCCATGTCCGCTCCCGCCACTTGACTGCCAAAATCGGCGAACCCGGGCCGAAAGATCATGAACAGATTCTTAGCTGACCTGCAGCGCCGCAGCGAGCAGCACGGCGCACTCGATCACTTCCAGCAACGCGCCGGCCGTATCACCGGTGGTGCCGCCCAGACGCTGCAGCATCAGGCGACGCAGCCAGAAGAACACGCCCGCTGCTACCACCATCAGCCAAAAACCGCCGAGCAGCAGGCCGAGCAGCGCAGTCACGACCAGCACGACCGTTGCGCTAGAGCGCGGCAGATGAGTCTTCAGCGCATCGCCGAGCCCGCCGGGCCGCACGTAGGGCGTGCAGAGAAACAGTGCCAGAAGCGCCCCGCGCCCCAGCACCGGTGCCAGCAGCAATACGAGGTGATCACCCTGTTCGAGCAGCGCCAGCAAGGCGGTGAACTTGAGCAGCAGCAGCAACACCAGCACCACCACGGCGATCGGGCCGCTGCGCGGATCCTTCATGATCGCCAGGGTGCGCTCGCGGTCACCGAAGCCGCCCATCCAGGCATCGGCGCTATCGGCCAGGCCATCGAGGTGCAAGGCTCCGGTCAGCCCTACCCAGAAGGTCAGCGACAAAGCCGCCTGCAAAGGCACCGGCGCACCGTCGAGAAGATGAATGGCAACGAGCAAGAACCCACCGATCACCGCACCTACAAGCGGATAGAACAGCAGCGACTGGCCCATCTGCTGCGGCGTGGGCATGCCGGCGAGGCGCACCGGCAGACGGGTGAGAAACTGCAGGGCGATCCACAATGGCGTCATGGGAGCTCCTGCAGGCCGTGTCCATCGAATTGCAGGTGAACGCGCTGGCCATGGGCCACGCTGACCTGCAACAGGTGCGCGCGGGGCAAGCCCCGCGCCCTGGCCAGCAACAGGCGCATCACGCCGCCGTGGGTAACCACCAGCAACTGCTGCCCCCGGTACTCGGCGTGCAAGCGTTGCAGCGCATCGAGCACCCGCGCTTCGAAATCCACTAATGGCTCGCCGCCCGGCGGCGTGAAGGCGTAGGGATCGGCCCAGAAACGGCCGAGCTCATCCGCATCGGTTTCCATCAGTTGCGCGGCCGTGCGGCCTTCCCAGGCACCGAAATGCAGCTCCTGCAGACCGGCCTCGAACTGCAGCGGCAGGCCGCGAGCGGCCGCCAGTTCGTCGGCAAACCGCGCGCAGCGCTGCAGCGGCGAGCTGACCAGCGCGTCCCAGTGCTCGTCGGCCTGCACGGCGGCACGCAACTGCGCCCAGCCTGCTGCGGTCAGGGCATCGTCGAGGCTGCCACGCAGGCCGCCGCCCTGCTCGGTTTCACCGTGGCGCAACAGCTGCAGGATCACGCCGGGCGATCCGCGACCGCCGCTTCGGCGAAGGTGGCCATGCCATTGTGCAACGCACAGGCCAGGCGCAGCATCGGCACCACCAGCGCCGCCCCGCTGCCCTCGCCCAGGCGCAGCCCCAGGCTGACGATCGGCGTGGCCTGCAGCGCCGCAAGCAGGCGTCCGTGGCCGGGCTCGGCGCTCTGGTGGGAGAACAGCAGCCAGTCGCGACACGCCGGATTCAGGCGCACCGCCAGCAAGGCCGCGACGCTGCAGATAAAGCCATCGACCAGCGCCACCACGCCCTGCTGGGCGCAGGCCAGGTAGGCGCCGGTCAGTGCGGCGATCTCGAAACCGCCGAGGCACCGCAGCGCCTCGATGGGCTGATCGGCGGCGCCCTGGTGCAGCCTCAGCGCCGTTTCGATCACCTGCGCCTTGTGGGCGACGCCGGCCGCCGCCAGGCCGGTGCCTGGCCCGACCAGCTCGCCCACCGGGCAATCGAGCAGCAGGCAGGCCAGCGCCGTGGCGGCGGTGGTATTGCCGATGCCCATTTCACCACCGATAAAGAGCTCATGCCCCTGCTCGGCAGCGCGCAGCACGCTGTCGCGCCCGGCCTGCAGTGCGATCAGCGCCTGGGCCGGGGTCATGGCGGCCTCGCGCATCAGGTTGGCGGTACCCGCGCCGACCTGCAGGTGACGCACGCCTGGCAAGGGCTCGAGCGGCTCGGCGGTACCCAGATCGGTAACCTCCAGCGCAGCCCCCAACTGGCGGGCCAGCACACTGATCGCCGCGCCACCGGCGACGAAGTTGCGCAGCATCTGCCCGGTCACCGCCTGGGGGTAAGCGGAAACGCCCTCGGCCACCACGCCATGGTCGCCGGCGAAAATGCCGATCCACACCTTGTCGACCTGCGGCCGCTCGCGGCCCTGCAACGCCGCCAGGTGCACCGCCAGGCGCTCCAGCTCGCCGAGCGAACCCGCCGGCTTGGTCAGCTGGCCCTGACGCGCCGCCGCCTTGTCGCGCGCCACGGAGTCCAAGGGCTGCGTGGGGTTGAGCCACCAATCGAGTGTCATAACGGGTCTCCCTTGAGGGTCATCGGCAAGCCGGCCACGGTGAATAGCACGCGCTCGCAGCGCTCGGCGACGGCCTGGTGCAGCAAACCGGCGGCGTCGACATAGCGGCGGGTCAGCTCGCCCATCGGCACCACGCCAAGGCCGGTTTCGTTGCTGACCAGGATCACCCGGCCGGGCAGCGCCTGCAGGCAGGCCAGAAGCGCCTCGCACTCGCGATCCAGGCGCGCTTCGTTGTCGAGCATCAACAGGTTGGTCAGCCACAGGGTCAGGCAGTCGACCAGCAGGCAGCGATCCGCCGCGGCCTGTTCCTGGAGCACTCGCGCCAGCGCCAATGGCTCCTCGACCAGCCCCCATTCGGCCGGGCGCCGCTCGCGGTGGGCGCGAACGCGGCTGTTCATCTCGCCATCCAGCGGCTGGCTGGTGGCGATATAGACGACCTGCAGCCCCGACTCGGCGGCCAGGCGTTCGGCCAGCCGGCTCTTGCCCGAGCGGGCACCGCCCAGGATCAGCTCGCCCATCTAGCGTACCTCCTCGCTCAGGCCACAAAGTGCGCGCAAGGCAGCTTGGTCCAGATGGGTTTCGACCAGATCGGCCAGGCGCTCGATATCCCGCTCGCGCAGCGCGTGATAATCCACCGCCTGCACGTCACGCAGCCCGGCCCAACGCAACAGCGCCGAGCAGGCATCCGAAGACTCGAACAGCCCGTGCAGGTAAGTACCCAGCACCTGGCCGTCATCGCTCAGCGCGCCGTCGCTACGGCCATCGTCGAGCTGCACGGCGGCGCGCTGCAGGCCGGCACCCGAGGTCACCCCGGCATGGATTTCATAACCACCGATGGCGGCATCTTCCAGGCACAACCGGCCACTGACGTTGCGCAGTTGCTTGTGCGGCTCCAGCACGGTGTCGATCTGCAGCAGGCCGAAGCCATCGCTGCCGCCCGCGGGCCCTTCCAGCCCTTGCGGATCCTCGACCCGGCGCCCGAGCATCTGCAGCCCGCCGCAGATCCCCAGCAGCTTGCCGCCGTAACGCAGGTGCCGATCGATGGCCTCCGCCCAGCCGCCGCTGCGCAGAAAGGCCAGGTCCGCACGCACGCTCTTGGAGCCGGGCAGGATGATCAGGTCCGCCGGCGGAATCGCTTCGCCAGGGCCGACAAAGGTCAGCTCGACCTGCGGGTGCAGGCGCAGCGGGTCGAAATCGGTGTGGTTGCTGATCCGCGGCAGCACCGGGACCACCACCTTGAGCACCTGATCGGCCTTGCTCACCTGGCGGCGGTCGATGGCGTCCTCGGCCTCCAGGTGAAAATCCATCAGGTATGGCAGCACGCCCAGCACCGGTTTGCCGGTGCGCTGTTCGAGCCAGTCCAGCCCAGGCTTGAGCAGGGCGATGTCACCGCGAAACCGGTTGATCACGAAGCCCTTGAGGCGCGCCTGCTCGCTGGGCGACAGCAGTTCCAGGGTGCCGACCAGATGGGCGAACACGCCGCCCTTGTCGATATCGGCGATGAGGATCACCGGGCAGTCGACCGCCTCGGCGAAACCCATGTTGGCGATATCGTTGGCGCGCAGGTTGATCTCGGCCGGCGAGCCGGCGCCCTCGATCATCACCACCTGGTGGCTGGCCCGCAGGCGAGCATGGGACGCCAGCACCGCTTCACGGGCGACGCGCTTGTAGTCGTGATAGACCACGGCATTCATAGTGCCGACGGCCTGGCCATGGATGATCACCTGGGCACCGGTGTCGCTGTTGGGCTTGAGCAGCACCGGGTTCATGTCGGTATGGGCCGGCAGGCCGCAGGCCTGGGCCTGCACCGCCTGGGCGCGACCGATCTCGCCGCCGTCGGCGGTCACCGCGCTGTTGAGCGCCATGTTCTGCGGCTTGAACGGCGCCACACTGACACCTTGACGGCGCAGCCAGCGACACAGCGCGGTCACCAGGGTGCTCTTGCCGGCGTCCGACGTGGTGCCCTGCACCATCAGCGTGGCGCCGGATTCGAAATGACTCATCGCGCCTCCTCGGCGAATACTTTCAACGCCGCTGCCAGGCGCTGCCAGCCGGCCTCATCGGGCGGCAGGCCGAAACGAATGCTGGCCGGGCGCTCGAACAACCGGGTGAGAATGCCATTGCAGGCCAACAACTCGTGCAGCAGCGCCGCCTGCTCGCTGGCGACCCACTGGAACAGCGCGCAGCCACCAGTGGGCACCAGACCGTGCTCACTCAGCAAGCGAGTCAGGCGCTGACCATCGGCGCTCAAGCGCTGACGCTGAACCTGCTGAGCCGCCCTGTCTTCGAGCATCCTGGTCGCCAGCCAGCGCGTCGGGCCGCTGATCGTCCAGGGCCCGAGCACTTCTTGCAACTCATCGAGCAACTTGCGTTCGGCCAGCACGAAGCCCAGACGCGCACCCGCCATGCCGAAGAACTTGCCAAACGAGCGCAGCACGATCAGCCCGGGCGAATGCGCGTGGGCCGCCAGGCTCTGCTCCGGGGTGCAGTCGATAAAGGCTTCATCGACGATCAGCCAGCCGCCCCGCTCGGCCAGGCGCGCATGCCAGGCATACAGCTGCTCGGGAGAAAAGCGCCGCCCGGTGGGGTTGTTGGGGTTGACCAGCAGCAGCACGTCGAGGCGCTCCAGCGCCCGGTTGACGCCGGCCTCGCTGATCTCCAGCACCCGGTGCCCTTCGCGTTGCCAGGCCGCCGCATGCTCGGCATAGGCCGGCGACACGATGCCGATCCGTGCCTCGCGACGCAGCCGCGGCAGGCACTGGATCGCCGCCTGGGAGCCGGCCACCGGCAGCAGCCCGGCGGCGCCGTAATAGGCGCCGGCGGCGGCTTCCAGGCCATCGTTCTGCTCCGGCAGGCGATTCCAGACCTGCGCCGGAATCTCTGCCAGCGGCAGGCCATAGGGCGCCACGCCGGTGGACAGGTCCAGCCAGTCGCTCAGGGGAATGCCATGGCGCAGCGCCGCCTTGCGCAACCGTCCGCCATGCTCAAGCAAGGCACACCTCCACGGTCAGCATCAGCAGCAACCAGAGCAATACCCCGCCCCGTACCAGGTTCATCGCCCGTTCGATATCCCGCGCCCGTGGTGGCGGCCCTTCACCCAGCTCGGGGCGTGGGTGCAGCTCGCCGTGATAGACCGCCGCGCCGCCAAGGCTGACGCCCAACGCCCCGGCTCCCGCGGCCATCACCGGCCCGGCGTTGGGGCTGTCCCACTGCGGCGCCTGGCGCTGCCAGCAGCGCATCGCCAGGGCGCTGCGGCCCAATACGGCATAGGTCAACGCCACCAGCCGGGCCGGCACATAATTGAGCAGGTCATCGATCTTCGCGGCGGCCCAGCCGAAGCGCTCGAAACGCGCGTTGCGATAGCCCCACATGGCGTCCAGGGTGTTGCTCAGGCGGTACAGCACCACGCCCGGCGCCCCGGCGACGAGAAACCAGAACAGCGCGGCGAACACCGCGTCGCTGCCGTTTTCCAGCACCGACTCGGTACCGGCACGGGCCACGCCGGTGGCATCCAGGTCCTCGGTGCGGCGGCTGACCATATAACCAACCCGCTGCCGGGCCAGCGGCAGATCACCCAGGCGCAGCGCCTGGGCCACCGGCTGGGCGTGTTCATCCAGGCTGCGCAGCCCCAGAGCGGCGTACAGGGCGAGGATCTGCACCAGCCAACCGACCCATGGCAGCTGCACCAACAGCACGGTGAGCAGCGTCAACGGCAGCACCGCCAGGCACCAGGCGCTCACGCCGTGGCTGCGCCAGCCGCCACCGGACGGGTTGAAACGCTGCTCCAGGCGGTTGGCGAGCTTGCCGAAGCCCACCAACGGGTGCCAGCGCTTCGGCTCGCCGAGGGCGGCATCCAGGGTCACGCCCGCGACGGCGCTGAGGATCAGGCTCATGGACGGCTCTCGTTATTCATGCTGATCCCAGCGATCCTCAAACAGCAACTCATGCAGCGGCCGCACCTGTGCCCAGCCTTCCTGGACCAGCATCGGCGCCGGGTAGAAGGCCTGCACCGGCCCCAGGCAGAGCACCGCGACCGGCTTGCTGCCCGGCGGCATGGCCAGCAGCTCGGCCAGTGCGGCGGGGTCGAACAGCGATACCCAGCCCATGCCGAGGCCTTCGGCGCGGGCTGCCAGCCACAGGTTCTGGATGGCGCAGGACAGCGACGCCATGTCCATTTCCGGCAAGGTGCGCCGGCCGAAGACATGGGCCTCACGGCCCTCCATCAGGGCGGCCACCAGCACTTCGGCGCAGTCGCGAACGCCCTCGACCTTCAGGCGCATGAATTCATCGGAGCGCTCGCCCAGGGCCTCGGCGGTCAGCTGACGCTCGCGCTCGACCAACTGATAGATGTCCTCACGCAACGCCGGCCGGGTGATGCGGATAAAGCGCCACGGCTGCATCAGGCCGACACTGGGCGCCTGGTGCGCCGCCTCGAGCAACCGGGCGAGCAGTTCGGGCGCCACCTCGCCGCCGCTGAAATGGCGCATGTCGCGGCGCTCGGCGATGGCGCGGTAGACCGCGGCGCGCTCTTCGGCGCTGAAGGCGTGCTCGCTCATGGCCGCAGCAACGCCGCGGCGGCCGTCGGATTCGACGGCAGATAGAAGTGGATATAAGAGGCGGTCAGGCGGCCGATCCGAAATACCGCCTCGCTGACCGGCTTGTCATTCGGACAGTCGCCCAGGACCAGCGGCTGCAGCCCGGACTCCAGGCGCGAATGGTGGTAGCTGTGCCCACGCAGCACGCCCTCGGGCAGTGCCACGCGCTGCAAGGCCAGGGCGACCAGGCGCTTCTGCATCTGCGCATGGCCAGGCACCAGGCCGACCAGTTCGGCGCGCTCGCCGGCGACGTCGCTCAGCGACTCGAGCAGGTACAGCATGCCGCCGCATTCGGCGAGCAGCGGCTTGCCGGCCTGCTGGTGCGCCCTGATGGCGTCGATCATCGGTCGATTGCCGCTCAGTGCCTGCAGGTGCAGCTCCGGGTAGCCGCCGGGCAGATAGAGGCTGTCCACCACGGGTAGCGCTTCGTCCGCCAGCGGGCTGAAGCACACCAGGGTCGCGCCCATGCGCTCGAGCAAATCGAGATTGGCCTGGTAGATGAAGGCAAAGGATGCATCATGGGCCACGCCAATACGCACGCCTTCCAGCAACGGTTCCAGTGGCGCCAGCGCGGGCGCCGCGAAGCTCACGGGCGGTGGCAGGGTGAGGGTCGCGGTCTGCTCGAGGGCATCGGCCGCGCTATCCAGGCGCACATCCAGGTCGGCCAGTTCGGCGGCCTGCACCAGGCCAAGGTGCCGGCTTGGCAACTCGATGGCCGCACTGCGCGGCAACGAGCCGTACCAGCGGATCGAGGCTGGCAGGCTGTCACGGATCAGGTCGTTATGGCGACCTGGATTGACCCGGTTGCCGAGCACGCCGGAGAACGGCAGGTCCGGCTGGTAACTGGCCAGGCCGACGGCCAGGGCGCCGAAGGTCTGGGCCATGGCCGAGCCGTCGATCACGCCAAGCACCGGCACGCCGAAACGACGCGCCAGGTCAGCTGCCGACGGCGAGCCGTCGAACAGCCCCATCACGCCTTCGATGAGAATCAGATCGGCCTCGCCCGCCGCTTCCCAGAGCAGACGCCGGCTCTCGGCCTCGCCGACCATCCACAGGTCCAGCTGGTAGACCGGGTTGCCACTGGCACGGGAGAGGATCATCGGGTCGAGAAAATCCGGCCCGCACTTGAACACCCGCACCCGCTTGCCCTGTCGGGTATGCAGGCGCGCCAGGGCGGCGGTGACAGTGGTCTTGCCCTGCCCCGAAGCGGGCGCGGCGATCACCAGGGCCGGGCAGCGCCGTGGCGCCCCAGGCTCGGCGTAAAGCGCATCTACCGTGCTCAAAATTCCACGCCCTTCTGCGCCTTTACACCGGCCTTGAAGGCGTGTTTGACCAGGGTCATTTCGGTCACCGTATCGGCGGCCTCGAGCAACGCCGGCGGTGCGCCGCGGCCGGTGACCACCACGTGCTGCAGTTCGGGGCGCGACTCGATATCGCGCAGCACCACGTCCACATCCAGATAACCGTGCTTGAGGGCGATATTCAGCTCGTCCAGCACCACCAGGGCGATCTGCGGATCGTTCAGCAGGTGCCTGGCAACCTCCCAGGCCAGGCGGGCCTTCTCGATGTCACGCTGGCGATCCTGGGTATCCCAGGTGTAGCCCTCGCCCATCACGTGGTAGCTGACTTCATCGGGAAAGCGGCGGAAGAAGTGCTCTTCGCCGGTGGCCATGCCGCCCTTGATGAACTGCACCACGCCCACCTTCAAGCCATGGCCCAGGGCCCGGGCGACCATACCGAAGGCCGAGCTGCTCTTGCCCTTGCCATTGCCGCTGTGCACCAGCAGCAAGCCGTATTCGTCCTGGGCCTGGGCGATCCTTTCGTCCATCAGCGCCTTTTTGCGCGCCATGCGGGCGTTATGGCGCGCGTCGCGCTCGGCCGATTCGCGGCTGGGGGATGGGGTCGATTCGCTCATGGGATCTCCTCGGCGCCAGCAAGCTCGCGCGGTTCGAGCACGTATGGGTGCTCGACGATAAAAACGATCACGCAGGAGCAGGCAGGGGCTGGCCCAGGGGCCGCGCACCGGCCGCGCCCACCGCGCAACCTAAGGAAAAAGCGACAGGCCGGTCTCCGGGCTTGCGAGCGCGCGTCCCTTGGGACACAGCGACCAACGCGCCTTCCCGTATCAGCGATACAGTGGCCAGAAGCGTGGTTGGACTCGTTTACCGTTGCGGGGGCAGCGTCGGCATTGCTCGCTTGGCAGCAGCGCACCGACTTCCCAGTTTCACCCCTGGCCGCGACCAGGGGCACCTGAAGCAGGCCGCAAAGGGTAAGGACTGACGGCATGAGCGTCAATCGCAGAGTCGCTTGTGTCGCGCGGCCTCGCGCGACGGCGTGCTCAGGGATGGCTGGCCAGTTCCACCGGAAAGACCCGCTTGGCTTCGATGTAGGTGCGCTGCCAGTAGCTGTTGCCAAGGCTGTCGAGGCGCACCGTGCCACCTGACGATGGCGCATGCACGAAGCGCCCTTCGCCGACGTAGATGCCGGCATGGCTGACCTGACGCCCACCATTGGTGGCGAAGAACACCAGATCGCCACTGCGCAGGGAATCCCGGCCGATGGTCGGCGCACGCATGCTGATCAGCTCGCGGGTCGAGCGCGGCAGTCTGATGCCGGCGGCGTCACGGTACACGTAGCCGATCAGCCCGCTGCAATCGAAACCGCTGTCCGGCGTATTGCCGCCGTAACGATAGGGCGTGCCCACCAGGCCCAGCGCGCGGAACAGCACATCGTCCGCGCCCCCCTGGTAAACACCGGGTGCAGGCATGACCACGACGGGTTGCGGCGCAGGTACGGGCGCTCGGCTGGAACAGGCACTGAGCAGTGCTGCGAGCAGAAGGAAGGCGACGCGGATGGTGGCAGTCATGGACGGACGATCCTGGAGCCTGAATGCGCCCTACTCTGCCGTGTTCACAACTGCAGTGCAAGCTTTAGCTTTACACTGCAGTCGCTTGAAAACATTCGAATTGTTACCCGAGCATGCTGACCGGGCAACTCCTCATCAGTGTTGAGAGGCCAAATGCTCGGTCGGTGCCAATGCCAGAACGCGCTTGGCTTCGATGAAGGTGCGCTTCCAATAGCCATCGTCCAGGCTGTCGATACGCACGCCGCCGCTGCGACGGCTGGAGGAATGGATGAACTGATCGTCGCCCAGGTAGATCCCGGCGTGGCTGACGCGGCCGCGACCGGCCGTGCTGAAGAACACCAGATCACCCGGCTTCAGGGCCTTGCGATCGACCAGCGGCGCATCGATGTTGATCATGTCGCGCGTCGAGCGCGGCAGCTCCATCCCCAGCTCCTCGCGGAACAGGTAGCCGATGAAGCCGCTGCAATCGAAGCCGGTTTTCACCGAGGTACCACCGAAGCGGTAGCGCGTGCCGATCAGGGAAATACCCTTTTCCAGAACGCTGTCCGCCAGTTGCGGCAACGCATAAGGCGCATGATTGGCGAAATCGACGACAGCGTCGTCTTCGCTGGCATCCTTGAGCTCCACGACAGGCGCAGCGACCACCGGCCTGGCAGGCAATGAAGCCTGGGCCTGAGGCGTATCGATCTGGGGTTGCGAGGTGTGGTTAGCGCAGGCGGCGAGAACCAGTGTGAGTGCGAGAGGCACGAGGGGTGCGAAGCGTTTGCGCATGGGCACGACCGTGGCATGAAAAATGAACAGCCGCGACTATGCCCGCGAACGGGCTCATTTGCAAATATTATGAGCAGCAATGTGACTCAGTAGTTCCGGGAAAACATCTAAGGCCCGTTCTTCCAGCCGCAAGTCAACCCGTTCACTGACCCTGGTCTGCGACAAATTGACCTCCACCGTCACGCCTCCCGACCGGCGAGCCTGCAGCAGCGGCTCGGCTATATAAGGAAAGCTGGCGCTGGTGCCGGCACTGATCACCAGATCGAAACCCTTCGCCAACTGCCGTCGTAGACGCTCCAGGGCTGTGGACGGCAACATCTCCCCGAACAACGTCACCGGTGGGCGCAGCACACCGCCGCAGCTCGCGCACAGCGGTGGTAGCGGCCCCTGCAGATGCTCGGCCAACCGCTCGTCGGTTTGCCCGCATCGCTGGCAATAAAGCGGCGCCAATTCTCCGTGAATCTCGATCAGCCGGTCCAGGGGGCTGCCGGCCAGGCGGTGGTACCCGTCGATATTCTGGGTCAGCACCCAGCACTCGGGCTTGATGGCCTGCAGTTCGGCGATCGCCTGGTGGCCGGCGTTCGGCTCGGCGCCCAGGCAAGCGCTGCCAAGCTGCGCCAGGTACTTCCAGCACAGCGCGGGATCGCTGCGCAGCATCTCGCCGGACATGGCCACCTCGATCGGCACGCCGTCATCGGTGTGGTCGTTGTAGAGGCCACCGATGCCGCGGTAAGTGGGCAAGCCGGAATCGGCGGAAATCCCTGCCCCGGTGATGATCAGGATGCGCTGCGCATCGATGAACGCCGACACCAGTCGCTGCAGCTGCGGCCGCATCAATGGTTGACCGTGTGGGCCAGCATCACCGAAAGCTGGCACAGGGGCCGACCACTTTCCGCATGCCACTGATTGAATGCTGCCTGTACCGCTGCACGGTCTCGCTGGCTATTAGGCGCCTTGTCGACGATCTTCTGCGCCTTGAGGGCGGCGACCATGTCATCGCTGGGGATGAAGGTGTCCTTGCCAACCATGCGCAGAAAGCGCGGCGCGGAAAGCCCGCCGAGCTGGGTGCCCTGCTTGGCCAGCCAGTGCCAGAGGCCGACGATATCGGTCACCGGCCAGTCGGCGATCAGCGCGCCAAAGGCGAAGCCGGGCTTGGGCGCGGCGGCCTTTCCCGCAGCCGCCGGGCCGGTGAGCGCACCGTGCTCCACATCAAGGATGAACTGCGCGTTGCGCGGCACGCTCTTGAGCTTGCCCAGATGGCGAATCAGCCGGGCATCCTGCATCAGTCGCTCCAGGCGCTCGCCACCCATCAGCACGACCTTTTCCGGGTCGAAGCCGAAGAACACCTCCTCGAAGGCCGGCCACTTGGCGTCGACCAGGCTGTGCTTGAGGCCGGCCCTGAAGATGCGCAGGCTCATGATCGACAGGTAGCGATCGTTACCCAGCGCGCGCAGCTTCTTGTCCGAAACCGGCTGCGGCAGACGCGCCTCGAGCGCCTCGACCGAGCCGAAGCGGTTCACGCAGTACTCATGCAGCCATCGATAATCGTGCATTGCTTGTGGTCAGCCCTCGAAAATTACAGGTTCATCACATTGAGAAAACGCGGCGTGGCCTGCTCGTCGATTTTCAGGCTGGTGAAATCGAACAGGTTGCGGTCAGCCAGCTGCGAAGGCACCACGTTCTGCAGGGCGCGGAACATGATTTCGGTACGGCCCGGCGACTTGCGCTCCCACTCCTGCAGCATGTCCTTGACCACCTGGCGCTGCAGGTTTTCCTGGGAGCCGCACAGGTTGCACGGGATGATCGGAAATTCCTTGAGCGTGCTGTAGGCCTCGATATCCGCCTCGCTGCAATAGGCCAGCGGGCGAATCACCACATTGCGACCGTCGTCGGCACGCAGCTTGGGCGGCATGGCCTTGAGGGTGCCACCGTAGAACATGTTGAGAAAGAAGGTCTCGAGGATGTCGTCCCGGTGGTGACCGAGGGCCATCTTGGTCGCGCCGATCTCGTCGGCGAAGGTGTACAGGGTGCCGCGGCGCAGGCGCGAGCACAGCGAGCAGGTGGTCTTGCCTTCCGGGATCTTTTCCTTGACCACCGAATAGGTGTCCTTTTCGACGATGTGGTACGCCACACCGATGGACTCCAGATAGGCTGGCAGCACATGCTCGGGAAAGCCCGGCTGCTTCTGGTCCATGTTCACCGCGACGATCTCGAAGTTGATCGGCGCGACCTTCTGCAGGTACAGCAGGATGTCGAGCATGGTGTAGCTGTCCTTGCCACCGGACAGGCAGACCATGACCTTGTCGCCCTCCTCGATCATGTTGAAGTCGGCGATGGCTTCGCCGGCCTGCCGACGCAGGCGTTTTTGCAGCTTGTTCTGATTGACCGAGAGGGTGCCCATGGCGCGCAAGAATCCGCTATAAGTACTGAAGCCGCGCATTTTACCCAGAAAACGAGGCGCACCCCAGCCACAAAACGGCTAACTGTCGGCACGCCGATAAAACCGTCCGGCCGCGCGCCCCTCATCGACCAAGGAAAGCCGATGAACGAACAGACCGTAGCTGACAGCAGGCTGCTCGACTTGCTGGAGGCCTCGCCCGACGGGCTCTCCGAATACGAACTGCTGCTGCGCCTGAGCCGCTGGGAAGGCCGCGACGAGCGCCTGCCAGGCGACACCCTGGAGCTGTTTCGCAGCCACTTCCTGCTGTTCCATACCCTGTACCGGCTGCGCGATCAGTTGCATGCCGAAGGCCGGGCGTCGCTGCAGATCAGCCCGCTGTGCATCCGTCTGCTGCCTTACCAGGCTGGGCAAGGCGGCCTGAGCGAAGCGGAGCCACTGCGCGACTACTACCTGGATCTCGATCATTTGCGCGACACCGGCGCCGAGGATGTCGAGCAGATGCTCGGCGCCTTCTGGGTGCGCCTGCAGGGCGGCGAAGACCGGCAACGGGCACTGGCCACGCTGGAACTGGACGCACAGGCCGGCGAACTCGACCTGACGATCATCCGTCAGCGCTATCGACAGCTGGTCAGCGCCCATCACCCGGATCGCGGCGGCTGCACGCAACACCTGCAGCGGATCAACAGCGCCATGGAAACGCTGCAGCGCTACTACCGCTGAGAGCCTGTTCATGATCTTTCAGCCCAGGCTCGTCTATTTTTGCAGCTAAGCGGCGGAGCGGTCATCGCGCAGTACCTGTGGGAACGGGCGGGGACGCCTAGTCCATGCCCGCGATTTTCCGCGCGCATGGCGCGCTCCCACGTGGATCGGCAAACGGCTGCTATTGCCTTGTAGTTGCGCTCCAAGCGCACAAGGATCTTGAAAAGCCCCTGAGGCCACCGCTCGGCTACTGGCCCTGCAGCGGCCGGCGATCTGCGGCATAATCGCCGCCAGTCACCTGCTCCGAAGCCGTCATGCCCGATCAGATCCACGCCCGCGTCGAAGCCTGTTACCAGCAGGCGGAAACCTTCTTCAAGCGGCGCTTCGCCCGCCCGCAGGTGAGTTTCAAGCTGCGTGGGCAGAAGGCTGGCGTGGCCCATCTCACCGAAAACAAGCTGCGCTTCAACCCACAGCTGTACCGTGAGAACCAGGAAGACTTCCTGCGCCAGACCGTCGCCCACGAAGTGGCCCACCTGATCGCCCACCAGCTGTTCGGGCCGAGCATTCAGCCCCATGGCGAGGAATGGCAACTGATCATGCGCGGCGTCTACGAACTGCCGCCACACCGCTGCCATACCTACGACGTGAAACGGCGCCAGGTCAGCCGGTTCATCTACCGCTGCCAGTGCCCACAGGGCGAGTTTCCGTTTTCCGCCCAGCGCCACGCGCTGGTGGCCAAGGGGCGCCGTTACATCTGCCGGCGCTGCAAGATCACCCTGCAGTTCACCGGCGAGCAGCGCGTCGAGTAGCCTCAGCCCTGCAGGCGCTGAAAGGCACGCAACAGCGCGTGGCTGAGGTCGACGCTGGAGAACTTGGTGAGCACGTCGTTGGCGCCGACCGCACGGGCCTTCTCGGTGTTCATGGTGCTGTCCAGCGAGGTGTGCAGCAGCACATAGGTTTCGCCGAGCTCGGCGTCCTTGCGGATCTGCTGGACCAGGGCGTAACCATCCATCTCCGGCATTTCGATATCCGAAACCAGCACCTCGACGGGCCGCCCCTCCTCCCGTGCCGCTCGCAATACTTCAAGGGCACTGGCAGCGCTGCGCACCGCCTGGCAATCGAGGTCGAGCTTGCGCAGGGTGATCAGCGTCTGCTGCAGGGCCACCTGGGAATCGTCGACCACCAGCACGCGGCGGCCCTGCAGCAATCGCTGCTCGTCCGCGCTCAGCAGTTGCTCGCCGACCTCTTCGAGCGGTGCCGGGGCGATTTCATGCAGCACTTTCTCGATATCGAGAATCTGCACGATGGTGCCGTCGATCTGGGTCACCCCGGTGATGAAGGCGCGCGTGCCGGCACCCGAGGGAGGCGGACGCACATCGCGCGTCGAGCACTGCACGATACGCTCGACACTGTGCACGTGCAGACCCTGTCGCGAGCGACTCAACTCGGTGACAATCAGGCAACCTTCACCGGCATCGCTGCCGCCACGTTCGCCGATCGCCCGGGCCAGGTCGATGACCGTCAGTGCCGAGCCCCGCAAGGTTGCCACGCCACGCACATGGGGGTGCCGACTGGGCATCTTGGTCAGGGCGGGACAGGGAATGATCTCATTGACCTTGAGCAGGTTGATGCCCAACAGGCGACCGTTGTGCAAACGAAACAGCAGCAGCGACAGCGCGTCGCCAAGCACCATGTTCATACCCGCATCCCCCATCCAACAGAAAACGAAATAAAGTGGCCCGGCGGCATGGCGCCCGGCTCATTGCTCTAGCGGCAGTCGGTCAACCCAGAAACGCGGCAACCTGCGGCGCGTCGAACGGCCAGTGCAGTTCGCCGCCGGTATCGGTGCGCCGCAGCACAGGAATCACCAATGCGTAGCGCTCCAGCAGCCCGGGCTGATCGGCGATATCCACCAGCTCGACCAGCAGACCGTTTTCTACGAAAGGCATCAGCACGGCCTCGGCGTATTCACAGAGGTGACAGCCCAGGGTGCCGAGTAGCTGGCATTCAGGAAGCATGGTCGAAGCGGCCCGCTAGGTGACAGAGCGCAAAGTCTATCACCTCGAGCGGCCTGCTCAGGCCTTCTCGCCGTCCTGATCGCCTTGCGGCGCCAGCGCCGAGCCCAGCAGGCCCTGCAGGCCATCGAGCAGGCGCCCGTTGAGCTGCTCGGCCTTTTCCAGGCGCCCGGCATCGAACCGCTCGTCCAGCGAGAACCCACCCTTGAGCAGATCCTGCAGTAGCCCCTTGCCGTCACTGACCCAGGCATCCGCCGTGCGCAGGGCATCGAGCAGACTCTGGGCGTAATCGGTAAGCGCGCCGTTGGTCGCGCTGGCTGGCTGCCCACCCTGATTGGAGACCGCCCCGTAGGTATCGGTGGCCTGGCGTACGCTGGTCTGGGTCAGGCGCAGCGACATGGAGGCCAGTTGCGAGCTGTCCATGTCCAGCGCCATGGCGCGGTCGAAGGCCCCGGCCATATCGCCGGAATAGAAGGAATTGGACAGATCCTGCACCTGGTTGAAGAGTTTCCCCAGGGCGGCCTTTTCCTCGTCATCCAGCTCACCCTCGACCTCCACCTGCCAGCCGCCGATCTGCAGGCTGCCGGACTGGCTGCCGGCACCTTCGGTGCGCGACCAGGCTGCCGAGGCCTGGGCAACCGATACGCGCAGGCGGTCGCCGTCACGGGTGGTGATGTTGAGTTCGAAGCTTTCCGCCACCGCGGCGAAACGGTCGCTGGAGGTCGGCGTGACGCCGCCGTTGCCGCCAGTGGCCGGTACGGCACCGTAGAGCTTGTCGAGCCCGGCGAACCCCTGCTCGATGCGCTTGAAGGTGTCGTCGATGTCGGTGGCGACTTTATCCTTGAGCATGCCCATGCCATCGAGCATCTTGCGCGCCTCGTCGAACCCCTTCTGTACGCCGGAGCGGGCCTGATCGAGGAGCTGTTGCAGCTTCTCGGGGCTGGCCCCCGATGCCGCCTCGCTCTTGAGCCGCTGCTCGACGAAGCCCAGCACACGATCGGCGACTTTCTCCGGGGAGAAGTCGTCCTGCTTGGCCGTCAGCGAGCCTGGCGGCAGGCCGAGGCGCTCAGCCAGGCGGTTGGACAGCGCGGCCTGGGCATCGGCCGCATTGCGAATGGTGGGCTGGCCGCCGAGTTGGGGCGAGCGGCCTGTCGTGTTGGTCGACAGCGGGATGGAAATAGCCATGGCAAGTCACCGAAACGGAGCATGTCCAAGGTTGACGGCAGCCCTCGACGAAAGTTTAGGGCCGGCTTTCAAACAATCGACCCAACGGTAAACACGCTCAATCCTGGCTCACCGCACCGATCCTGTGGATCGACAGGTCGGCGCCGTAATACTCCTGCTCCTGGCTCAGGCGAATGCCCACCAGCAGCTTGAGCAGGCCATAGACCACAAAGCCGCCGAGCAGGGCCACAGCCACGCCGGCCAGACTGCCAACCAGCTGACTGGTGAGGCTCACACCGCCTAGGCCACCCCACAACGGCTGGCCAAAGATGCCGCAGGCGATGCCGCCCCACAGGCCGCACAAGCCATGCAGGGGCCAGACACCGAGCACGTCATCGATCTTCCATTTCACCTGCGTCGCGGTGAACGCCCAGACGAACAGCGCGCCGGCGATGGCGCCGGTGACCAATGCGCCCACTGGATGCATCAGGTCGGAGCCGGCGCAGATGGCAACCAGCCCGGCCAGCGGGCCGTTGTGCAGGAAGCCCGGGTCGTTGCGACCGACGATCAACGCTGCCAGGGTGCCGCCGACCATCGCCATCAGGGTATTGACGGCCACCAGCCCGCTGATGCTGCCCAAGGTCTGGGCGCTCATCACGTTGAAGCCGAACCAGCCGATGATCAGCACCCAGGAGCCCAGCGCCAGAAACGGAATGCTCGACGGTGCCATGGCCACCAGGCGCCCATCCCGGTAGCGGCCATCACGACGGCCCAGCAGCACGACCGCGGCGAAGGCCAGCCAGCCGCCGACTCCGTGCACCACCACCGAGCCGGCGAAATCGTGGAACGGCGCGCCGAACCGCGCCTGCAGCCATGGCTGGAAGCCGAAGTTGCCGTTCCAGATCATGCCTTCGAAGAACGGGTAGACGAAGGCGACGATCAGGGCGGTGGCGCACAGCTGCGGGCCGAAGCGTGCGCGCTCGGCAATGCCGCCGGAAATGATCGCCGGGATCGCCGCGGCGAAGGTCAGCAGGAAGAAGAACTTCACCAGCCCGTAACCATTGCCCTCGACCAGCACCGCGGCCGGGTGCAGGAAGCTCACCCCATAGGCGATCCAGTAGCCGATGAAGAAATAGGCGATGGCCGAGATGGCGAAGTCCGAGAGGATCTTCGACAGCGCATTGACCTGGTTCTTCTGCCGTACGGTGCCGACCTCGAGAAAGGCAAAGCCGGCGTGCATGGCCAGAACCATGATGGCGCCGATCAGGATGAAAAGCGTGTTGGAACCGTGGATCAGGGTTTGCACGGCACTGTCAAGGGTTTGCATCGAAGCACAGACTCCGCAGCGAAAAAGCACCAAAAAGGAACACCAGGCCGGCGATTAGCACCATTAACAAGCACACCATCGCATTGCGCTGCGCCCCCATCGGGAGCGTAGCGGCATCATGGCGCACCGTCGCCGTGCCATTTCGGAACTTATTCCTTGTTTATCAAGGATTTAATAGGGCACCAGGCAAATGCCTGGAAAGCGGCCGAGCACCATAACCATGCATCTCGCTCAGCCTCGCAGCTCGACAATGCAATGCCTGTGCCCTCCGCGGGGTCGCCGCGCCTATCCCGGCAGATAGAGTGAACCTGCCGAGGGAGCGCTACTCGAACCCCTTACACCGCCTCATACCTACAGGAGATTGATCAATGGCCCGCCCACTTCCCCCGCGCCCCGCAGCTCCCGCCAACAAGGAAGAGTTGCTCGAAGAATTCCAGGCACTGGTCCGTGACACCGAAACCCTGCTGCAACACTCCGCCAGCCTGGTCGGCGATCAGGCCGAAGAGCTGCGTGCGCAGATCCGCGACAGCCTGGGCCGCGCGCGCACCACGCTGAAGAACACCGAAGACACCGTGGTCCAGCGTGGCCGTGCAGTGGCCGGCGCGACCGAGGACTACGTGCAGACCCACCCGTGGCAGACCATCGGCATTGCCGCCGGCATTGGTATACTGATCGGCATGCTCATTAGCCGACGTTGATCAGGACAGCCCATGGATGACAGCCAGACAGCAGCACCTCCCAGCCGCGGCCCTTCGCCACGGCGCCTGGCCGGTGCGCTGCTCGGGCTGGTCCATGGCCATGTGGCGCTGTTCAGCGAAGAGATCAAGGAACAGCAGGCCCGCACCGTCACCCTGCTGATCCTGACCGGCCTGTGCATCCTGTTCGGCCTCCTGCTGATCGTCGGCCTTTCCGCCGCCCTGCTGATCGGCTTCTGGGACACCCACCGTATTCTGGTCATCACCCTGCTCTGCCTCTTCTATGCAACAGGCCTGCTGGTTTGCGGCTGGCACCTGGTACAGCGCATGCGCAATGCGCCGGCGCCCTTCAGCGCCAGCCTCGAAGAACTGGCCCGTGATCGCGAGCAACTGCTGCCATGACCGACAAAAGCACCAGGGAACTGCGCAAGACCATGCTGCGGCTGCGCCTGGAAATGCATCGCCAGGAAATTCGTCATGAAACCCTGGTCATGCTCGAGCCGCTGCAACGAGCCAAGGACCTGGGCACACATTGGCGCGAGGAACTCAGGAAGAGCAACGCACCAATCTGGATCACCGGTGGTGTGTTCGCGCTGACGGTACTGGGCATGCGCGGGGGCCAATGGCGCCGTTGGCTGCGCATGGCACTTGCCGCCTTTCCTGACCTGCGCAAACGCGCACCTCGGGATACAAGCGAAAAGCCAGCAGAAAAACCCGACCAAGCATAAAACTGGCTACCTTATTGCTAGAAATGGCGCTAAAGGCCAGGTCATATCCCGGCCCCCGCCCCTATCACTAAGGATGTGCCCGGTGCTCGACGGTCAACCTACCGCCGTCTTCCAACCCTTTATCGATACCGCTACCGGACAGATTGCCGGCGTCGAGGCGCTGGCGCGATTGCGCGACGCCCGGGGCCACCTGCATTCCGCCGGACCGCTGTTCGCCGATCCGAAAACGCCCGCCGCAGCCCTGCGCAGGCTTGACCGAGCCGTTCGCGAGCAGGCGTTCGCGCGCTTTCACGATGCGCCCTTGGACTGGTTTCTGAGCGTCAACATCTCTCCGCGCTGGATTGCCCGCCTGCGCCCGCAACAGGCGCTGCCGAGCCTCAGGCAACTGGCGAGCAGTGGCGTGGATCCCAGCCGCGTGGTATTCGAGATCACCGAACTGGGCGGCGCCAGCCAGCGCCTGGCGGCCGTGGCAGCCCGTTATCGCGAGGCCGGGGTACGTATCGCCATCGACGACTTCGGCGCCGGCTACTCGCAGCTCGACCGCGTTCTGGCCCTGCGCCCCGACATCCTCAAACTGGACATGCGCCTGTTCCAGGAGGCGGCCCGTGGCGGGCCCAGCGGTGAAGTGGTCAAGGCGCTGGCGATGATGGCGGAGAAGACCGGCTGCTGGATCATCGCCGAAGGGGTGGAGACCGAAGCCGAACTGGAGTTTGCCCTCGAGTGTGGCGCACGCTACGTGCAAGGTTATCTGTTCGCCAAGCCGGAGCTCGACTTCTTCGCCAGCAGTGCGTTCGTCGAATGCTTCGCCAGGCTGCGCAACGCCTACGTGCACAAGAAACTCGCCGACCGCATGCAGCTGATGACCTTGCGCCGGCAGCTTGCCGAGTTGTTCACGCAGTTCAAGCACAGTCCCGAAGGGCTGGCGCCGCAGGTCACGCCAGGCGCGTATCCCTGGCTGATCCGCCTGTACCAATGCGACCGCCACGGCACCCAGGTCACCCCCAACCTGGAGTGGCGCAACGGCGCCTGGCAGGCCGATGATCGCTACCTGGGCCACAACTGGTCATGGCGCCCCTACTTCTACCAGTTGCTCGCCGAAGGCTGGGAAGAGCGCCGTCTGATCCTGTCCAATACCTACCGCGACGCCACCACCAACCAGTACTGCCTGACCGCCGGGCAGTTCATCGACAACGGCAGCCGCCTGCTGCTGGTCGACATCGACGCCAATGGACTTTAGTGGATGCGGCCTTGCAGTTGCTCGGACGAACAGGGAAGCTAGCGAGCATTCGCGTGCACGGCTCGCCTGGCGAGACCGTGCCCGCACCGTCGTCTCCGGTAAAGGAAGCACGCTTGGACTGGCAAACACTGCTCACCCGTGAACGTCTCGGTAAACCGTCGCCCAGCGCCGATGAACTGGGCCGCAGCCCCTTCCACAAGGATCACGACCGGATCATCTTCTCCGGTGCCTTTCGCCGGCTGGGCCGCAAGACCCAGGTGCATCCGGTATCCAGCAACGACCATATCCATACCCGCCTGACCCATTCCCTGGAGGTCAGCTGCGTGGGCCGCTCCCTGGGCATGCGTGTCGGCGAGATGCTGCGCGGCGAACTGCCGGCCTGGTGCGCACCCAGCGACCTGGGCATGGTGGTGCAGTCCTCCTGCCTGGCCCATGACATCGGCAACCCGCCGTTCGGCCACTCCGGCGAAGACGCCATTCGCCACTGGTTCCAGCAGGCCGCCGGGCGTGGCTGGCTGGACGCCATGAGCGACGCCGAGCGCGGCGACTTTCTCAGCTTCGAAGGCAACGCCCAGGGGTTTCGCGTGCTCACCCAGCTGGAGTATCACCAGTTCGATGGCGGCACGCGGCTGACCTATGCCACCCTCGGCGCCTATCTGAAGTACCCCTGGACCTCACGGCATGCCGAGGCCCTGGGCTACAAGAAGCACAAGTTCGGCTGCTACCAGAGCGAGCTGCCGCTGCTCGAGCAGATCGCCAGCAAACTGGGCCTGCCGCAGCTCGAGGAGCAGCGCTGGGCACGCCATCCCCTGGTCTACCTGATGGAGGCGGCGGACGACATCTGCTACGGTCTGATCGACCTGGAAGATGGACTGGAAATGGAGCTGCTCGACTACGCCGAGGTGGAGTCCCTGCTGCTCGACCTGGTCGGCGACGACCTGCCGGAAACCTACCGCCAGCTCGGCCCGCACGACTCGCGTCGGCGCAAGCTGGCGATCCTGCGTGGCAAGGCCATCGAGCACCTGACCAACTCGGCCGCCCAGGCCTTCGTCGAGCAGCAGTCCAGCCTGCTGGCCGGCCGCCTGGAAGGCGACCTGGTCGAGCACATGCACGGCCCGGCCAAGCACTGCGTGCAAGCGGCCAAGGCCATGGCTCGCGAGAAGATCTTTCAGGACAAGCGCAAGACGCTGCACGAGATCGGTGCCTACACCACCCTGGAAATTCTCCTCAACGCCTTCTGCGGCGCGGCGCTGGAGCAACACGGCGGGCGCACGCCGTCATTCAAGAACCGGCGTATCCTAGACCTGCTGGGCCATAACGCCCCCGACCCGCACTGGCCGCTGTACCGCTCGTTCCTGCGCATGATCGACTTCATCGCCGGCATGACCGACAGCTACGCCACCGAAATGGCGCGGGAAATGACCGGTCGCTCGAGCCCGGTCTGACGATGCGCCAGGTATTCAGGCAGCTGTTCAGCTGGCACGCCGGACCACCCGCCTGGGGGCCGGCGGTGGTCGCCGGCCTGGGTTGCGCGCTGCCACTGCTGCTTGGTTTGTTCAGCGCCCACCCGGGATTTTTGTGGGCGTCGGTCGGCGCCTTCCAGGCGGCCCAGGCCAATCCGCTGCACCGCTTCGGCATGTTGCGCATGCTGCTGCTCACCGGCCTGGGTGCCTGCAGTGCCGGGCTGGGCTTCTGGTCGGCGACCCACCCGCTGATCAGCCTGTCGCTGTTCGCCGGCTTCGGCCTGCTGCTGGCCTGGCTGCAGCGCTTTGGCACCGAAGCCGGCAAGCTGGGTATCGGCCTGACGGTGTGCCTGTGCCTGGGCCAAGGCCAATACGGCAGCAGCATGCTGAACAACCCCAACGCCATCGCCATGCTGTTCATGCTCGGCGGGCTCTGGGTGATGCTGCTGGCATTCGGCTTGCGCGGCCTGCATGGCCTGCGCATGTGGCCACACATGCCGCGCCTGATCAGCCTGCTCAAGGTGCTGCGCCGCCACGCCGGGCGCCAGTCCCGCCAGCAGTGGGGCCTGTATGCCCTGGGCTGCACGGTGGCGGTTTCCCTGGCCGGCCTGATCGTCAACCTGGCGCACCTGCAGCGCGGCTATTGGCTGACCCTGGCGGTGGTCACCACCTTGCAGCTGGAATTTCGCGGCAGCCTGGTGCGGGCACTGCAGGCGAGCATGGCCAGTCTCGGCGCCGCCGGCCTGCTGATCCTGTTCGGCCATAGCCTGCAGAGCCCACCGCTGATGGTCGCCATCATGCTGCCGCTGATCATGCTCAGCCGCGCCCTGCAGGCCAACCACTACGGGCTGTTCGTGCTGCAGACGACGGTCTGCTTCGTGCTCCTGGCCGAGAGCCTGGCCAAGGACTGGCACCTGCCGCAGGTACGGCTGTTCAACGTCACCCTGGGTATCCTGCTGACGCTGTTCATCGCCCTGTTGATGCATGGCCTGCGCCAATGGCTGGATAACCGCAACGCCGCCAGGCTACGCACCGCGGCAACAGTCGAGCGAGCGCCGGCGCAGCAACCGGAAACACAGGCAATGAACGACGAGTGACCCAGGGCAGGTACAAAAGAAAAGGGCCTCGAACGAGGCCCTTTGTCGTGGATCAGGAAGCCGAGTTGATCTCTTTTTCCGGGTACCACACGTCCAGCAGCGGGCTGACGCTGAAATCGACCAGCTCGGAACGGCCCTTGAGCCAGGCTTCCACGGCGGTCCGTTGTTCTTCGCTGACCGAACCACGCTTGGCCAGGCACACCAGGCCGTAGTCGTCGCCGCCAACATAGCCCAGGCCGTTGGCGTTCATCGCGTCGCTCAGGAAGGCATCGAGGAAGGCATCGACCGCTTCGTCGCTCAGGTCCTCCTTGAAGTTCAGGTTCAGCTCGAAACCCAGCTCCTGAAACTCGTCCACACAGAGTTTCTTGCGCAGACGACGGGAACGATTGGTAGCCATGGGTATAGATCCTTGCAGAGTGATAACGCGCGGCACTCTACCAGTTTAGAGGCGGCGATGCCCGCCGGCCGACGAAAAATCCACCGCTGCCATCGCCACGACGACCGTCAGCGGATCGCCGGCCATAAAATCCCGCGATCACCGGCCCTTGCCGGCCTGGTCATGGGGCATAATGCGCGGCATTGTCCCAAACCGCTGTGGGAGCTCGTAATGCGATTTTCCGTTGTACCTGCCGTGCGGAGGTTGCGCATCCTCCGCCCTCTGGCCCTCGCCTGCCTCGTTCTGCCCACCACCCTGCCCGTTTATGCAGCCACCAGCGCCACGCTTCCGGAAAGCGTTGCCAAGAGCCTGAAGGCCAACAAGATCGGTCAACAGTCGCTGTCGGTGGTGACCCTGCCGCTCAACGGCCCGGGTAATGGCACCATTTTCAATGCCGACGTGTCGGTGAACCCGGCCTCGACCATGAAGCTGATCACCACCTTCGCGGCCCTCGAGCTGCTCGGCCCGACCTTCCAGTGGAAGACCGAGTTCTACACCGATGGCCAGCTCAAGGACGGCGTGCTCAACGGCAACCTGTACCTCAAGGGCGGCGGCGATCCCAAGCTGAACATGGAAAAGCTCTGGCTGATGCTGCGCGACTTGCGTGCCAACGGCGTGCGGCAGGTGACCGGCGACCTGGTGCTCGACCGCAGCCACTTCGTGCAACCGGACCTGCCCGCCTTCAACGACGACGGCGGCGATGCCAACAAGCCCTATCTGGTCACTCCCGACTCGTTGCTGGTCAACCTCAAGGCGCTGCGCTTTATCGCCCGCGCCGAGAACGGCAAGGTCACCGTCGCCGCCGAGCCGCCCCTGGCCGGGCTGACCCTGGACAATCAGGTCAAGGTGCTCAAGGCCGGCAAATGCCCGGCCTGGCCGGACGTGCGCTACAACCCGGTCAAGGAGTTCGACGGTACCCGGGTGATCGTCACCGGCCAGCTGACCGACGGCTGCAGTGCCCAGACCTACCTGTCGCTGCTCGATCACCCGGCCTATGCCGCCGGCGCGGTACGGGCGATCTTCGGTGAGCTGGGCGGCAGCATCATGGGCAAGGACCGCCAGGCCGAAGTGCCGAAGAGCGCCACCCTGCTGGCCCGCGCCTTCTCGCCGGACCTGGTGGAGATCATCCGCGACATCAACAAGTACAGCAACAACACCATGGCCCGTCAGCTGTTCCTCAGCATCGGTGCGCAGAACCGCAACGAAGCGGATGTCGACGACGCCCACGCCGCGCAACGGGTGATCCGCGCCTGGCTGGCGCGCAAGGGCATCACCGCCCCGCAACTGGTCATGGAAAACGGCTCCGGGCTGTCCCGCGCCGAGCGTATCAGTGCCCGGGAAATGGGCCGCATCCTCGAGGCGGCCTGGAAGAGCCCCTTTGCCGCCGAGTTCATCAGCTCGATGCCGATCGTCGCGCTGGACGGCACCATGCGCAAACGCCTGCGCAACACGCCGATGGCCGGCCAGGCGCACATCAAGACCGGCACCCTCAACAACGTGCGCGCCATCGCCGGCTTCAGCCGCGACAGCAACGGCAACAGCTGGGCGGTGGTGGCCATCCTCAACGACCCGAAACCCTGGGGCGCCTCGGTGATTCTCGACCAGGTGCTGCTCGACCTCTACAAACAGCCGAAAAGCGCTGCCCGATAAGCGCCTGAGGCAGCCCGGGTCAAACTAGGCGACGCCCGGGAAAGCCTCCTGGGTATCGCTACGCTCTACCCAGGCTACGGCTGTAACAGACTTACTTCGCCATGATCTTCCAGGCACGATGGATCTTGGCATTACGCGCAAAGTCCGGATCGATGGTTTCGCCGGTGATCTCCTCGACCCGATAACGTGCCGGCAGCTGCTCGTCGAGCAGGAACTTGCGGAAGTTGTTGGAGAAGTACAGCACGCCGCCCGGCGCCAGACGCGCCATGGCCATGTCCAGCAACTGCACGTGGTCGCGTTGCACGTCGAACACCCCTTCCATGCGCTTGGAGTTGGAGAAGGTCGGCGGGTCGATGAAGATCAGCTCGTACTCGCCACGGTCATCGGCCAGCCAGCTCATTACGTCGCCCTGCTCCAGGCGGTTCTTGTCCGAGAAGCCGTTGAGCGACAGGTTGCGCCGCGCCCAGTCCAGATAGGTCTTCGACAGGTCGACGCTGGTGGTGCTGCGCGCGCCACCCTTGGCCGCGTGCACACTGGCCGTGGCGGTGTAGCAGAACAGGTTGAGGAAGCGCTTGCCGGCCGCCTCTTTCTGGATGCGCAGGCGCAGCGGGCGGTGGTCGAGGAACAGGCCGGTATCCAGGTAGTCGGTAAGGTTGACCAGCAGCTTGATGCCGCCCTCCTTCACCTCCATGAACTGGCCCTGTGCAGCCTGGCGCTCGTACTGCCTGGTACCGCTCTGCCGCTCGCGCCGCTTGATCACCACCTTGCTCTTGTCGATGCCCAGCGCCTGGGGAATCGCCGCCAGGGCATCGAACAGGCGCGCCTGGGCCTTTTCCGGGTCGATCGAGCGCGGCGCGGCATATTCCTGCACGTGCACCCAGTCGTGGTACAGATCCACGGCCAGGGCGTATTCGGGCATGTCGGCATCGTACAGGCGGTAGCAGTCGACGCCTTCGCGGCGCGCCCATTTGCCGAGCTGCTTGAGGTTCTTCTGCAGGCGGTTGGCGAACATCTGCCCGCCCTCGCTCAGGCGTGCCTGCTCGACCGGCGCGGCGGCCGGCTTGATCGGGTTGCCGTTGCGATTGAGCTTGGGCGCCTCGGCCTGCAGCTCGTTCTGCTCCCGTTCGCGCTCACGCTGTTCCGGTGTGCGCCGCTCGCCGGTGACGAACTGCTCGGGCTGCACCTTGATCAGCAGCAATTTGCACGGCAAGGCTCCGTTCCAGAACGCGTACTGCTTGTGGCTGCGAATGCCCATGCGCTTGCCCAGGTCGGGCGCGCCAGTGAATACCGCCGCCTCCCAGCCCATGCAGGCCTGACGCAGGCGCTCACCAAGGTTCTGGTAGAGGTACAGCAGGCTCGCCTCGTCGCCCAGGCGCTCGCCATAGGGCGGGTTGCTGATCACCAGGCCTTTCTGGTTCTGGTCCGGGCGCGGCTCGAAGGTCGCCACTTCGCCCTGGTAGACCTTGATCCAGTCGCTCAGCCCGGCGCGATCGATGTTGTTGCGCGCCGGCTGGATCAGCCGCGGATCGGCTTCGTAACCACGGATCCACAAGGGTGGTTTGGCCAGGCCCGCGGCAGCGCGCTCCTCGGCCTCGGCACGCAGGCGAGTCCAGGTGGCCGGCACATGGCCGAGCCAGTTGCTGAAGCCCCACTGCTCGCGCGTCAGGTTCGGCGCGATATCGGCGGCGATCATCGCCGCCTCGACCAGAAAGGTGCCCACGCCGCACATCGGGTCGGCCAGGGCGCCGCCCTCGGCGGCAATGCGCGGCCAGCCGGCGCGGATCAGCACGGCCGCCGCCAGGTTCTCTTTCAACGGCGCCGCACCCTGCTGCAGGCGATAGCCGCGCTGGTGCAGGCTGTGGCCGGAGAGATCCAGGGACAGGATCGCTTCGCCGCGATCCAGGCGCAGGTGCACGCGCAGGTCGGGGTTGAGCTTGTCTACCGAGGGGCGGGTACCGTCGGCCTGGCGCAGCTTGTCGACGATGGCGTCCTTGACCTTCAGGGCGCCGAAATGGGTGTTGTCGATGCCCGAGCCATGACCACTGAACTCCACCGCCAGGGAGCCGCTCGGCTCCAGATGCTCGAACCAGTCGACGTCGAGCACGCCCTGGTAGAGCGACTCGGCATCGCGCACCGGAAAGCGCGCCAGCACCAGCAGCACCCGGTTGGCCAGGCGCGACCACAGGCACAGCCGGTAGGCGGTTTCCATGCTGGCCATGCCACGGATGGCCGAGGTGTGCTCGCGGGGCTCAATCAGGCCGAGCGCCTTGGCTTCCTCGAGCAACAGGCCTTCGAGCCCCTTGGGGCAGGTGAGGAAGAGTTCGTTTTGCTCCGACATCATAGATCCAGTGCCCGAAGGCGGTAATGGGTTGGCCCAATGGTGGGGGCAACCAAAAATAAGTGACAAGAAGTCGCAATGCGACCCTTCGTCCGAATAAATAGCAGCTGCAATCGATAGCCATTCAGGATGGCAAAACACCAGCAAATCCGACCCAAGCCGCTGCTGGCGCGGGTTTCAGCTACCAGGGCAGCCACCGCGCCAGGAGCTTATGGCCTCACCCTCAAAAGCGTTACGTCCTTATGACAAATCGATCATTCACACCGCATCGTGCATTCGATAGAAATCTACCCAGGCCGTCGTCGCAACGACGATGGCACATGGAGGCTCGCGACGCCGGCAGCGGACTCCAACGGCAGACCATCTGCCTGACCTCCTGGAGGTCTACGGGACATAAACAGTCAACAAGTGAGGGCAACACCCTATGAGAAGACTTAAGCGTGATCCGTTAGAAAAAGCATTTTTGCGCGGCTATCAGTACGGTATCAGTGGTAAATCCCGCGAGCTGTGTCCTTTCACTCTTCCGTCCGTGCGTCAAGCCTGGCTCAATGGCTGGCGTGAAGGCCGCGGTGACAACTGGGACGGTTTGACCGGCACTGCCGGTATTCATCGACTTAACGAACTTCGCGCTGTCGGCTAACGCCAGGGACCTACCGACTTCACCAAGCACGCTCCATCCGAGCGGCGGGCGCAAGCCCAGGGGCTCCCTCAGGGAGCCCTTTTTATTGCCTGGGATTCAACGCCGCGCTGCCGCGATGGCGTCCACCGCCTCGCGAATCAACGCCGGCCCCTTGTAGATGAAGCCCGAGTAGATCTGCACCAGGCTCGCGCCTGCGGCGATCTTCTCTGCCGCATGGCGACCCTCGGTGATGCCACCGGCCGCGATGATCGGCAACCGCCCACCCAGTTCGCCTGCCAGCACGCTCACCGTGTGGGTGCTCTTGTCGCGCACCGGGGCACCGGAAAGCCCGCCGGCCTCGTTGGCGAACGCCAGGTTCTCGACGCCTTCGCGACTCAGCGTGGTATTGGTGGCGATCACCGCATCCATGCCGCTTTCCAGCAGCGCCGTGGCGACCTGCACGGTTTCCTCGTCGCTCATGTCCGGGGCGATCTTGATCGCCAGCGGCACACGGCGACCGTGGCTCAGGGCCAGTTCGTTCTGGCGCTTGTGCAGGGCATCGAGCAGTTGCTTGAGCGAATCGCCGAACTGCAGGCTGCGCAGCCCCGGCGTGTTCGGCGAGCTGACATTGACGGTGACGTAGCTGGCATGGGCATAGACCTTGTCCAGGCAGATCAGGTAGTCGTCCACCGCGCGCTCGACCGGGGTATCGACGTTCTTGCCGATGTTGATGCCCAGCACGCCGCGGTACTTGGCCGCCTGCACGCGGGCCAGCAGGTGGTCGACGCCATGGTTGTTGAAGCCCATGCGGTTGATGATCGCCTCGGCCTCGGGCAGGCGGAACAGGCGCGGCTTGGGATTGCCCGGCTGCGGCCGTGGGGTGACGGTGCCGATCTCCACGAAGCCGAAGCCCAGCTGCGCGAAACCATCGATGGCATCGCCGTTCTTGTCCAGGCCCGCGGCCAGGCCCACCGGGTTGGCGAACTGCAACCCCATGACCGTCACCGGCAGGCTGCTCGGCGCCTTGCACAGCCGACCGGCCAGACCCAGGCGGCCAGCGGCGCCGACCAGGTCGATGGTCAGCTCGTGGGAAGTTTCCGGGGACAGTTTGAACAGCAGCTCGCGGGCCAGGTTGTACATGGGCAGGCTTAGCTCGGCAGTGGCGAAATCGAAAGGCGCGAATTATAGCCGGCCAAGGCTGCGACTAGCGAGGATTAGAGCCGGTTAACGGTGTCGCGAGCCAGATAGGCAAGAAGCGGCAACTGCAAGGCAGAAGCGGCCATTCGAAGCGGCTGCTTTTGTGGGAGGGGCTTTAGCCCCGATGTGCCTGACTAGGCGCAAAGAACTCGAGGCTAAAGCCTCTCCCACAACCTTTGCTCACCGGCTGCTTGCGCCACTTAGCTGCCAAAATCGACGAACCTGGCCTGAAGATTATGAACAGGTTCTCAGGGCAAGCGCCGCAGGCTCAGCAGTTCACCGGCATCGTTGAATTGCAGCTCGAAGGAACCATGGATACCCGCATGGGTCAGAAACGGTCGAAAATGGTGGGCCGGGATGCTGACCCGGCGTCCATCACGGCTGAGCGCCTGAATGCGGTTGGCCCGCCCCTGATAGATCGCCTGCACGCGGTCTGCGGGTAATGCGATATCCAGAACCAGGCTGGCCATGGAGGCTCCTTGCAGATGAATGAACGGATTCTGCCACACTCAGGGGAGCTGCACGCGTCACGTCCAGGCATTTCGGCCACTCGCAGGACATTCTGTACGTGGGGTCGTGCAAGTCATTGCCGGCTCTGCCACACTGCGCCTGGCACACCGACGTACACGAGCTGCCATGAGCCTGCCTGAACAGCCCAGCCCTCTCTCCTCGCGCCTGGCCGCCCTGGCCCAGCGCGTTGGCCTGCTTGGTCGTGGCTGCAAGCCCATCTTCGAACGCGCCAGCCAGTTGCAGCTGCCGTTCTCCGCGATCCCCACCTTTGCCGACAACATCTGCTGGCTTGGCGGCCCGCCCCTGCAGCGCCTCAAGGATCTGCCGCGTGGTGCCCTGTCCGGCCCGGTGCAGGAAGACAAGGCCGAAGCCCATGCCGCCCTGACCCGGCTCATCGAGGTCGAACATCGCCATCTGCAGCAGTTCGACCTGCGCCTGGTCGACAGCCTCGTGCATTGCGACGGCAGCTACGGCAGCCTCGAGGATTATGCGGCCAGCGAAGCCTGCCGGCAGATTCGCATCATCAGCTATCGCGACTTCCTCAAGCACCTGGGCAAGGCGTTGCCGGACTATCCGCATCAGCGCCTCGAACTGTTTCACGCCCAGTGGCGCGGCGAGCGGCTGTTCTGGGCCGGCGATTGCCATCCGGAAGCCTTTGCCAGCGCAGTGGCCTACGCGCGGCTGCGCGGCCTGGAAATCACCCTGCCGGCGCACATCACCTACTACCGCATCAGCGCCGATGGCCTGCACGATCTGGAACAGCGCTACCACGCCCTGGCGATGCCCTGCGCGGCCTGGAGCGACGCCCGTTTCATGCAGCTGCTGATGGAGCACGAGGTGCCCTACGCGCGCCTGAGCCTGCTGCGCACCCCTGGCTCGCCGGAATTCCTGTTGCTGCCCAAGCATTCGCCCCAGGCTTGCGCGCTGGGTGAGGGCCTGCTTCACGCCGGCGCCCCGGACATGCTGCGTTACGTGCGGGAACTGGGCTGACCGACAGGTTTTGTAACCACTTCATCGAGACGCGTGCGCCGATCACGGGTCAGTCTTTGCTCCCCTATTCGTCTGGAGCACCATCGTGCGCATTGCCCTCGCTTCTTTGCTGATCGCAGGCAGCCTGCCTGCACTTGCTGCCGAAACACCGCGCTATGGCGCCGAGCTGCAGGGTTTCGACTACCCCCATGAAGTCAAACGTTTCAACTTCGAGTCGCAAGGCAATTCGCTGCAGATGGCCTACATGGACGTGCAACCGGAAAAGGCCAATGGCCGCACCATCCTGCTGATGCACGGCAAGAACTTCTGCGCGGCGACCTGGGAGGGCAGCATCGAGGCGCTCACCAAGGCGGGCTACCGCGTGGTTGCGGCGGACCAGGTGGGCTTCTGCAAGTCCAGCAAGCCGGCGCATTACCAGTACAGCTTCCAGCAACTGGCCAGCAACACCCATGCGCTGCTCGAACAGATCGGCGTCGACAAGGTGACCGTCATGGGCCATTCCATGGGCGGCATGCTCGCCACCCGCTACGCCCTGCTCTACCCCGAGCAGGTCGAGCAACTGGTAATGGTCAACCCGATCGGCCTGGAGGACTGGAAGACCCTCGGCGTGCCTTACCTGAGCGTCGATCAGTGGTACCAGCGCGAACTGAAAACCACCGCCGAGGCCAGCCGCAACTACCAGAAGAACACCTACTACGCCGGCCAGTGGCGGCCCGAGTTCGATCGCTGGGTCGACATGCAGGCCGGCATGTTCAAGGGTGACGGCAAGGAGATCGTTGCCTGGAACTCGGCGCTGACCTACGACATGGTCTACACCCAGCCGGTGGTCTACGAGTTCTCCGAACTGCGGATGCCCACGCTGTTGCTGATCGGCGAGCAGGACAACACCGCCGTCGGCAAGGACGCCGCGCCCGAAGCGCTGCGCAGCAAGCTGGGCAACTACAAGGCACTGGGCCCGGCCACGGCCAAACGCATTCCCGATGCGACCCTGGTGACCTTCGCCGACCTTGGCCATTCGCCACAGATCCAGGAGCCCGAGCGCTTCCACAAAGCGCTGCTCGAAGGACTCCAGCGACAGCCCTGAGCGGTATCAATGCAGAGCCCACGACAGATATGAAAACGCCCCGAACAGGTCGGGGCGTTTTCGTTTCCAGCGCTTAGCTCAGATCAAGCCGGCAGCACCGGCAACTGGCTTTGCGCCAGGTCGCTCAGCTCGCGGTTGGCCACGGCGTACATGGCGTAGTCGCTGCCGGTGGCGGCACGCAGCTCGGCGAGCATGGCCTTCCAGCGCTCGACCAGCCGGCGGTTCTGCTCCAGCCACATCTCCACCCGCGCTTCGATCGACTCCGGCCCGTTGGCCAGTTGCAGCACCGACACGGTGATGGCGCGCTGCTGTGCGTCCAGGTCGTCGCGGAAGGCTTCGCGGGCCAGGGCCTGCCAGTTGCTTTCCACGCTCAGGCCGCTGATCTGCTGCAGGTACCACGACAGGTCCAGCGCGTCGGCCACCGCGAAGTAGGCAGCCGCCACCTCGGTCGGCTCGCGACCGGTGAGGTCCGCCGACTCGATGATCGGCAGCAGCGTGTACAGGTGGCCGGTGCCGGCGACCACCCGGGACAGCAGCTCCGGCACCCCGGCCTCGACGTAGGTCTGGTAGCGCGCCATCCATTCGTCGCGGGCCGGGCCTTCGAGCAGCTCGTCCAGGCGCATGGCCAGCGCCTTGACCCGCGGGCCGAGGTGCGCCACGTCACGAGCGGCATCCAGGTCGTTGCGGCGGCTGCGCAGGTACCAGCGCGTGGCGCGGCGGCCCAGACGCATCAGCTCGTCCATCATGGTCAGCTGCAGGTCGGCCGGCACCTGGTTGTCGAGGGCCTCGATCTGCCGCCACCAGAACGGCAGGTGGAAGACGTCACGCACCACCACGTAGGCGGCTGCCACCTGCGCCGAACCCACCCCGGTGGATTCCTTCAGGCGCTGCACGAAGGTGATGCCCATGTGGTTGACCAGATCGTTGGCGATCTGCGTGCTGACGATCTCGCGCTTGAGGCGGTGGCGGCGCATGGCCTCGCCATACTCCTGGGCCAGGCGCGCTGGGAAGGCGGTTTCCATCTCGCGCGACAGGTACTCGTCATCGGCGATATCGGACTTGATCAGCGCTTCCTGCAGTTCGATCTTGCTGTACGAGATCAGCACCGACAGCTCGGGACGGGTCAGCCCCTGGCCCTTGGTGGCGCGCTCGTTGAGTTCTTCCTCGCTGGGCAGGAACTCCAGGGCGCGATCCAGCTTGCCGGAGGCTTCCAGCGCCGCCATCAGCCGCTTGTACTCGCCCTGGCGTTCCCGGGCACGGCGCTCGGCCAGCGACAGCGCCTGGGTCTGCTTGTAGTTGTTGCCCAGTACCAGATTGCCGACGTCCTCGGTCATCTCGGCGAGCAGCGTGTTGCGCTGCTTGCCGGTCATGTCGCCGGCGGTGACGATCTCGTTGAGCAGGATCTTGATGTTCACCTCGTGGTCGGAGCAGTCCACCCCACCGGCGTTGTCGATGAAGTCGGTGTTGCTGGCACCGCCACCCAGGCCATACTCGACGCGGCCGAGCTGGGTCATGCCCAGGTTGCCGCCCTCGCCCACCACCTTGGCGCGCAGCTCGCGGCCGTCGACGCGCAACACGTCGTTGGCCTTGTCGCCGACGTCGGCATGGCTCTCGCGGCTGGACTTGACGTAGGTGCCGATACCACCGTTCCAGATCAGGTCCACCGGCGCCTTGAGCAGCGCGTTGAGCAGCTCGGTCGGTGCCAGCCTGTCGGCCTGGATATCGAAGCGCGCCTTCATCTCCGGGCTGATGGCGATGCTCTTGGCGCTGCGCAGGAAGATGCCGCCGCCCTGGGAGATCAGCGACGCATCGTAGTCGGCCCAGCTCGAACGCGGCAGGTCGAACAGGCGCTTGCGCTCGACGAAGCTGCGCGCGGCATCCGGGTTCGGGTCGATGAAGATATGCAGGTGGTTGAAGGCGGCCACCAGTTGCAGCGACTCGGACAGCAGCAGGCCGTTGCCGAACACGTCACCGGCCATGTCGCCGATGCCGATCACGGTGGTCAGGTCCTTCTGCACGTCGATGCCGCGTTCGCGGAAGTGACGCTGCACCGAGACCCAGCCGCCCTTGGCGGTGATGCCCATGCCCTTGTGGTCGTAACCGGCCGAACCGCCCGAGGCGAAGGCATCGCCGAGCCAGAAGCCGTATTCGTTGGCGATGCCGTTGGCGATGTCGGAGAAGGTCGCGGTGCCCTTGTCGGCGGCGACCACCAGATAGGGGTCATCGGCATCATGGCGCACCACGTTGGCCGGGGGCGCCACCTCGCCTTCCTTGAGGTTATCGGTGATGTCCAGCAGGCCACTGATGAAGATGCGGTAGCAGGCGATGGCCTCGGCCTGGATCTCGTCGCGGCCGCCGCCCACCGGCAGGCGCCGCGGTACGAAGCCGCCCTTGGCGCCAACCGGCACGATCACCGCGTTCTTGACCTGCTGGGCCTTGACCAGGCCAAGCACTTCGGTACGGAAGTCCTCTTCGCGATCCGACCAGCGCAGGCCACCCCGGGCGACGTTGCCGAAGCGCAGGTGCACGCCTTCGACACGCGGCGAATAGACGAAAATCTCGAACTTCGGCACCGGCCGTGGCAGTTCGGGAATCGCGCTCGGGTTGAACTTGAAGCTGAAGTAGTTCTTCACCTCGCCCAGGGCGTCGGGCTGGTAGAAGTTGGTGCGCAGGGTGGCTTTGATCAGGTCCAGGTAGCGACGCAGGATGCGGTCTTCGTTGAGCACCGCGACGTTGTCCAGGGCGCCGAGAATGGCCTGCTCGAGCTTCTGCTGCTTGTCGTTCAGGTCGTCGGCGCTGAGCTTGCGCGCCAGGTAGAAGCGGGTTTTGAACAGGCGCACCAGTTCGCGGGCGATATCGGCATGGTTGAGCAGCGTGTTGGCGATATAGCCCAGGTCGAAGCCCAGGCGGATCTGCTTCAGGTAGCGGGCATAGGCGCGCAGCAGGGCCACGTCACGCCAGGCCAGGCCGGCGGTCAGCACCAGGCGGTTGAAGGAGTCGTTCTCGGCGTCGCCGCGCACGATGTGCACGAAGGCGTCCTGCAGGGTGTCGTTGAGCTGCTGGATGTCGAGCTTGATGCCTTCGGGGTAGGTGAAGGCGAAATCGTGGATCCAGAATTCGCGGCCGTTCTGGTGCTGCAGGCGATACGGGAATTCGCCCAGTACGCGCAGGCCGAGGTTCTCCAGCACCGGCAGCACGTCGGACAGCGCCAGCGGCGTATCGCCGTGGTACAGCTTGCAGTGCAGTTGACGCTCGCCCGGCACCAATGGCTGGTAGAAGCTCATCACCAGCGGGCGCTCCTCGGAGAGGCTGCGCAGGTGCTGCATGTCGACCACCGCCGAGTGCGGCGCGAAGCGCTCGCGGTAACCGGCCGGGAAGCTTTTCGGGAAATCGGTGAGTACGCGGGTGCCCTTGGCTTCGCCGAAGTTCTCCACGGCCAGGGCGGCGTAGTCGTCGGTCCACGAGCGGCAGGCCTGGACGACTTCGCGCTCCAGCTGCTGGGGATCGATGTCCAGCTTGTTCTTCGGGTCCACGCGCAGGATGAACTGCACCCGGGCCAGCACCGACTCGGAGAAGTAGGTCCAGAACTCGCAGTCGCTGGCCTGCAGGCGGTCGACCAGCACCTGCTGGATACGCAGGCGGGTTTCGGTGGAATAGATGTCCCGCGGCACGTAGGCCAGCGCATAGACGAAGCGGCCATAGGGGTCGAAGCGCAGGAACAGGCGCACCTTGTTGCGCTCCTGGATCTGCACGATCGACAGCGCCGTGCTGGCCAGTTCGTCGACCGGCGTCTGGAACAGGTCGTCGCGCGGCAGCACTTCGAGAACCTTGACCAGCTCCTTGCTCAGGTGGCCCTGGGAAATGAACCCGGAACGCTTCTCGACCTCGGCGACCTTGCGGCGGATATACGGGATATCGCGCACGCTCTCGCTGTAGGCGGTCGAGGTGTAGATGCCGAGGAAGCGGCATTCCTTGACCACCTTGCCGGTGGCGTCGATCTCGCGGATGGACACGAAGTCCGGGTAGGCCGGGCGGTGCACGCGGCTCGGTTGCGCAGCCTTGGCGAACGACAGCAGGGTCGGCTCGCGCAGGTAGGCCAGCGCGTAGGGTTCGATGTGCAGGTCGTCCTTGCTCAGGCCGCTGCGCAGGCGCTTGGACAGGCCCAGCAGCGAGCCTTCGTCGTACTGCAGGTGGCCGCCATCGACGGCGTCGTGAACGGTGAATTCCTCGTAGCCGAGAAAGGTGAAATGGTTGTCCTGCAGCCAGGCGAGAAACACCTTGATCTCTTCCAGCTCGGCCGGGTCGGCGCTGCCATGACCAAAGGTGCCGTCACCCAGTTTGCCCAGCAGTTCCTGGGCCTTGGCCTTCATCGGCTGGAAGTCGGCCACGCTCAGGCGCACTTCCTCGAGGACGTCGAGCAGAGTCTTCTGCAGCGACTTGATCTCGACGTTGCTGGCGCAGCGGTTGATCTCCAGGAACATCAGCGACTCGCGGCTGACGCCCTCGCCCGTGCTGCCCTTGGGCAGCAGTTCGAGCAACGCGCCCTGGGCATCGCGGCGCACGCTGAGCACGCTGTTCTGCAGGGTATGGATGCTGTAGCCACGACGCTTGAGTTCGATACGCACGGAGTCGACCAGGAACGGGATGTCCGGGTGCAGCACCTCGATGCCGGTATGGGTGCTCTGCCAGCCGTGCTTTTCATAATCGGGGTTGAAGACGCGAACCTGGGGCTGGGCGGGGTCGAACTGGGCCAGCAGGCGCCAGGCAGAAAGGGTGCAGCCAACGAGGTCGGAGAGTCGCCGCTGAGTCAGCTCTTCGAGTGCGATGATGCCAAAGAACTGTTCGGCGAACAGGGCCACTTGTGGCTGGTCCTGCTCGCTGACGTGCTGCGCCAGGGCCGCTTGCAGTTGGTGCTGGAAGTCGGCTTTGCTGGCCGCGGTGAAGAACGCCATGCTTGTACTCCGTCTGTAGGCTTGGTAAGTGCGATTGTTGTTTCCGTACGTAGTTCAACCTTAGACCGGCTACCTGCAAACGCTACCCGATACGCAATGACGCGCCGGTCACAGGCGCCCGACGAGCTTAACGAGCCAGGTGCGGTGCACGCTTGCGGTGCAGCGACATTTTCGTTCACACCGCCTGCATCACGGCAGACATCGTACAACTGCTTGCACTGTAGTGGCACAGCGCCTAGAGTCTGGCGTCAATAAAAATAAAGCCAACCGGACACCGCCCATGCCACTGTTCCTCTCCTGGAAGCAGAAGTTTCGCCTGCTGATCCTGATTACCCTCTCCAGCCTGGCGCTGATGACGGCTGCCTCCTTCTGGGCCAGCCAGACCCTCGGCAACGCCCTGCAGGCCAGGGAAAACGCCACGGCCTATGCCGGCGCCTCGGCCGCCCTGATGAACCAGTGGCTCAAGCTGGGCGCCCAACGGCGACGTCTCACGCCCGACGACGAAACGCGCTTTCAGGACGACCTCACCGCGCTGGCCACGCGTTCCCGACAATACGCCGAGCGCGCTGCGGGCCTGGGTGACGATGCCGTCATCGGCAGCTCCCGGCAGATCGACGAGCTGCTGCAGGAAGATATCCGCCTGCAGCACAGCTGGCTGGAACAGTCCCACGAGCTGGGCCTGACGCCATTCGACGGACAGCGCGCCAGGCTCGCCGAGAGCGGCAAGGGCCTCGAGCGGGTGAGCATCAGCCTGATCCAGGAATCGATCGCCGAAGCCTTGAGCAACCAGCGTGACTACCTGGCCACCTTCGACGGGACCTATGCCGAGCGTGTGCGCACGGCGCTGGCCGACCTGCAGGCGCGCATCGTCGAACTGGAATGGCAGGACAGCCAGGTCGGCAAGGCGGTGGCCGCCTACAGCGCGGACTTCGCCGCCGCGGATGCCATGATCCAGCGCATCGCCGCCACCGAGAGGCACCTGTCCGACCAGGGCCGGCAGATCGAGAACAGCATCGAGGCCCAGGGCGTTCATCTGCAACAGAACCTGCTGGCCAACGCCACTCGCCAGGCCGAGCAGGCGCGCAGCACCGCCAACTGGGCCATGGGCCTGACCTTCGTACTGGTGTCGCTGTTCATGCTGCTCACCCTGGGCCGTGCGTCGCGCCTCCTGATGGCGCAGCTGGAGCGGGTCAACCGCCTGCTCGCCCAGGTCGCGGCGGGCAATCTCACCGCGCGGATCGACGTCGGCCAGAACCACCGTGACGAATTCAACCAACTGGGCAGCGCCTCGAACCAGATGACCCAGGGCATCGCCGGGGTGATTCGCCAGGTGCTCGACGGCAACCAGCAGCTCAACCAGTTGCACAGCTACCTCAACGACGCCATGCGCCGCCTCGAGGAGAACAGCACCCAGGTGGAGATGCAGACCGAGCAGGCCGCCTCGGCTTCCCAGCAGATTTCCGCCACCGTCCACGAGATGGCCCAGCGCACCACCGACGTCGGCAACGCCACCCAGGCGGCCTACCAGTCGGCGCGCAACGGCGCCTCGGTGATCAATGCCAGCGCCGACAACATGCGCTGCCTCTCGCGGCTGATCCAGGACAGCCACGCCCAGGTCAGCGCCCTCAGCCAGTCGAGCACCCGAGTCACCAGCATCATCGACGTGATCAACGGCCTGGCCGACCAGACCAACCTGCTGGCCCTCAACGCCGCCATCGAGGCGGCCCGGGCTGGCGAGGCCGGCCGTGGCTTCTCGGTGGTCGCCGATGAAGTGCGCTCCCTGGCCCAGAAGACCGTGGCGGCGACCACCGATATCGCAGTGATCGTCAACGAACTGCGCCAGCAGACCCAGCAGATCGACCAGCTGATGAACAGCGGCCTCGACCTGGCGATGCAGAGCGAGCGCAGTTCCGCTGAAGTGGCCCAGGCCATCGGCGGCATCACCGGCTCCATGGAACACCTGAGTGCGGAGATGAATCAGGTGGTGGTGGCCATCGAGCAGATTTCCTGCACCACCGAGGAGATCGCCGCCAAGGTCGAGGACATCAACCTGCACACCGGCAAGACCAAGACCCTGCGCCTGAGCCTGGACGAACACACCCAGGGCCTGTCGCGCCAGGTCGAGGCGCTCAACCACAGCGCCGGCCAGTTCCGTATCGCCTGAGCCGGTGCCGCCGCGTACTCCGGTAGGCGGCAGGCGAGCGGGTCACAGGCTGTATCCGGCTCGCATGGCTTAACCCCCCTGCCTTCGATTATCATGGGCGGCCCTGACGAGCGGGGTTCGTCGCTCGCGATTCGCATCTGGACAGCCCCATGGAACACAGAGACGCGCTGCTCGCTCTTCGCCACTTTCTCGCCAGCCAGATCCTCGGTCAGGAAAAGCTCATCGATCGTTTGCTGATCGCCCTGCTTGCCGACGGCCACATGCTGGTCGAGGGCGCTCCCGGCCTGGCCAAGACCAAGGCGATCAAGGAGCTGGCCGAAGGCATCGAGGCCGAGTTCCACCGCATCCAGTTCACCCCCGACCTGCTGCCCGCCGACATCACCGGTACCGAAATCTATCGCCCGGAAACCGGCAGTTTCGTGTTCCAGCAGGGACCGATCTTCCATAACCTGGTGCTCGCCGACGAGATCAACCGCGCTCCGGCCAAGGTGCAGTCGGCGCTGCTCGAAGCCATGGCCGAGCGCCAGGTGTCGGTGGGCCGCAGCACCTACGACCTGTCGCCGCTGTTCCTGGTCATGGCCACCCAGAACCCCATCGAGCAGGAAGGCACCTACCCGCTGCCCGAAGCGCAGCTCGACCGTTTCCTGATGCACGTGAAGATCGGCTTCCCCGACGCCAGCGTGGAACGCAAGATCCTCGCCCAGGCCCGCGGCGAAGCGCTGCACGGCGAAACCAAGCCGGATCACCGCCTCAGCCAGCAGGCGATCTTCTCCGCCCGCAAGGAAATCCTCGGCCTTTATATGGCCGATGCGGTGGAGGAATACCTGGTGCAACTGGTGATGGCCTCACGCACGCCCGGCAAGTTCGACGCCGAGCTGGCCGAGTGGATCGCCCACGGTTCCAGCCCGCGTGGCTCCATCGCCCTGGACCGCTGCGCACGGGCCCATGCCTGGCTGGCCGGCCGCGATTTCGTCAGCCCCGAAGACATCCAGGCGGTGCTGTTCGACGTGCTGCGCCACCGCATCATCCTGTCGTTCGAGGCCGAGGCCTCGGGCATCGACCAGGACCGTGTGGTCCAGCGCATCCTCGACGTGGTCGCGGTGGCCTGATGCTCTCGCAGGCGGATAACCCTGAGCTGCAGGCGGGCATCCGTACCGATCTCAAGCAACTGATCGACATGCGCCACCGGGTGCGCGAGGTGCAGCTGTTTTCCACGCCGGGCCGGCGCAGCCCGCTGATCGGCCTGCACCACTCGAAACTGCGCGGGCGTGGGGTAGACTTCGACCAGGTGCGGGTCTACCAGCCCGGCGACGACGTGCGCACCATCGACTGGCGCGTCACCGCACGCACCCAGGAGCCGCATACCAAGCTGTTCCACGAAGAGCGCGAACGGCCCATCTACCTGCTCGTCGAACAGAGCCGCCAGCTGTTCTTCGGCTCCGGCCTGATGTTCAAGTCGGTGCTCGCCGCCCGCGCCGCCGGGCTGATCGGCTGGGCCGCCCTGGGCCACAACGACCGTATCGGCGGGCTGGTCTTCGGCGGCCAGGACCACCATGAGATCAAGCCGCGGCGCAGCAAGCAGAGCCTCCTGCAACTGCTCAGCCGCCTGGCCCGTGCCAACCAGGCGTTGTCCACCGATACACCACTGCTGCGCGACAGCTTCGGCCAGGCCCTGCGCCGCGCCCGGGAAGTACTGCGCCCCGGCAGCCTGGTGGTGATCCTCTGCGACGAACGCACCCTGGGCGACAGCAGCGAGCAGCAACTGATGCTGCTGGCCCGCCACACCGACCTGCTGCTGCTACCGGTCTCCGACCCCCTCGACCACGCCCTGCCCGCCTCCGGGCTGCTGCGCTTCGGCGAAGGCGATGCCCAGCTGGACCTGGACACCGAAGACGCCGCCCTGCAGCACCGCTACCAGGAGCAGGCCCAGGCACGCCGCGCCCGCTGGCAGCGCCTGGCGCACAAGCTCGGCGTACCGCTGCTGTCGCTGTCCACCAGCGGGGAGCTGGTCGAGCAGTTGCACGAGCACCTCAACAACCTGCGTCCGGGTAAATCGGCATGAACCCGCTGGATCAGCTCGAACCGCTGATCGCCCCCGCGGCCATCGGCTGGTGGCCGCCGGCGCCCGGTTGGTGGCTGCTCGCGGTGCTGCTGCCGGTGCTCGGCTGGCTAGCCTGGCGCCTGCTGCCGCGCCTGCCCAGGCCACGCCGCAAACAGGCGCTCGAGCAGCCCCTGGATCCGCTGCGCGAAGCGGCCCTGCAGGAACTGCAGCGCCTCAGCAAACCCTACGACGGCGCCGCCGCCGGCCCCTGGCTGCAGCAGCTCAACGGCCTGCTCAAGCGCCTGTGCCGCGAGCGCTACCCGGACAGCCACAGCCATACCCTGAGCAGCCGCGCCTGGCTGGCGTTTCTCGACAACCGCTGCCCGGCCGCCGGGCTGACGCGCTGGATGATCCTCGTCGAGGGTGCCTACAAGCCGCAGTGCAACCTGGACGACAAGGCCATCGACGGCCTGCACCAGGCGGTCGCCACCTGGATACGCAAGCATGTTTGAGTTCGCCTGGCCATGGCTCTTCCTGCTCGCACCGCTGCCCTGGCTGCTGCGCCTGTGGCTGCCGGCGGCCGACAGCGGCGAGGCGGCGCTGCAGGTGAGTTTTCTCGGCGAACTGGAAACCCTTTCCGGACGCCGCGCCCGCCTGCAACTGCCGCCCTGGAAGAAGCAGGTGCACTTCGCCCTGCTCTGGCTGCTGCTGCTGGTCGCCGCCGCACGCCCCGAATGGGTCGGCGAGCCCCTGCCACTGCCGGCCAGCGGGCGCGACCTGCTGATCGCCGTGGACGTGTCCGGCTCGATGGATTACGCCGACATGCGCCTGGAGGACGAGGACGTCAGCCGCCTGACCCTGGTCAAGCAGCTGATCGGCGAGTTCATCGATGGCCGCACCGGCGATCGCGTCGGGCTAATCCTGTTCGGCAGCCAGGCCTACCTGCAGGCGCCGCTGACCTTCGACCGGCAGACGGTACGCACCTGGCTCGACGAAGCGGTGATCGGCATCGCCGGGCAGAACACCGCGATCGGCGACGCCATCGGCCTGGCAGTCAAGCGCCTGCGCCAGCGTCCGGCC
>Ga0209371_1000294_pt1 | contig 56307 bp, 62 predicted proteins | sample AgamicAtAmrz_FD_187165 | JGI IMG/M metagenome (GOLD analysis project Ga0209371, IMG submission 187165) | Agave microbial communities from Guanajuato, Mexico - At.Am.rz (SPAdes) (version 2) | ecosystem: Host-associated > Plants > Roots > Rhizosphere | place: Guanajato, Mexico | collected 2012-06-07
CAACAAACAGATCATCTGCGCCGCCATGCGCAAGCTGCTGCATCTGGCCTATGGCGTCCTCAAATCACGCACCCACTTCGATCCTAAAAAGGCGCTTGCCTGTTAGCGGGGAAGACGGTATCTACAGTGCACCCGGCGAACATGCCGCAAGTTCCTGTTCCTGTAGGAGCGGCTTCAGCCGCGACAGGAGGACGAAGCGGCCGTGGTGCCAAGGCATCCATGGGAAACGCGACAGCAACGCCACCGAGTCCCATCGTCAATACGCCTTTGCCACTTCAGCGCATCTCGAACGCCTCGATGCCAGTAGCTGCGGGCCGGACGCATCGGCGCCTCAAAAGTGCATCGACATGCTTTTGGGGGTTCAGAGGTGCCCTTCAGTCGCTACCACAGCACCGCGGCCGGCTGCGAAGACTGCGGCCGAAAACACGCCCTCGCCCCTGCGCGTTGCCTGCCCGCGAAGCCGCTAGCTGCGCTGCGCGAACACGCCGAAGCGGCGTGCGCTCAGCTGCAGCGCCTGGCCGGGCGCGTAGCGCGTCGCGCCCTCGCCCGCCGGCAACTCGACTTCCACTTCGTCCTGGCCGTGCGCCAGCTGTGCGCGCAGGCGCAGGCGCGAGCCGCTGCGCTGCGCCGACAGCACCGTCGCCGCCCAGCCGCTGTCGCTGGGCGCCAGGTCTTCCGGACGCACGTACAGATCGACCGGGCCGCTGGACAGCGGCGTGTCCGGCGCCGGCAGCGCCAGGCCGGCGACCTGCAGCTGGCCATCGCGCAACTGCGCCGGCAGCCGGTTGACCGCACCGACGAAGCCGTACACGAAGGGCGACACCGGGCGGTCGTAGACGTCGGCCGGGCTGCCCAACTGCTCGATGCGCCCGCGATTGAGGATCGCCACGCGGTCGGCCAGCTCCAGCGCCTCTTCCTGGTCATGGGTGACGAACACCGTGGTCAGCCCGGTACGGTCGTGCAGCTCGCGCAGCCAGCGCCGTAGGTCGCGTCGCACCTGCGCGTCGAGCGCGCCGAACGGTTCGTCCAGCAGCAGCACGCGCGGCTCGATCGCCAGCGCGCGCGCCAGCGCCACGCGCTGGCGCTGGCCGCCGGACAGCTGGGTCGGGTAGCGCGACTCCAGTCCGTCGAGCTGCACCAGCGCAAGCAACTCGGCCACCCGCGCTCGGATCGCCGACTCGCCCAGGCGCTCGGCGCCGCGGCGCACGCGCAGGCCGAAGGCGATGTTGTCGCGCACCGTCATGTGCCGGAACAGCGCGTAGTGCTGGAACACGAAGCCGACCCGGCGCGACTGCACCGCCAGCCCGGTCGCGTCGGCGCCGTCGATCAGCACACGCCCCGCATCCGCGTGTTCCAGCCCGGCGATCACCCGCAGCAGCGTGGTCTTGCCCGAGCCGGACGGTCCCAGCAGCGCCAGCAGTTCGCCCTGTTGGATGTCCAGGCTGACGTCGTCGAGCGCGACGAAATGGTCGAAACGCTTGCCCAGGTGCTGTACGCGGATGGTCATCGCAACCTCAGTGTCGGTGATTGGCGGCCAGCGATTCGCCGTGGCGCCATTCCAGATAGGACTTCAGCGCCAGGGTCAGCAGCGCGCTCAGCGCCAGCAGGCTGGCGCAGGCGAACGCGGCGCTGTAGGCGTATTCGTTGTAGAGAATCTCCACGTGCAGCGGCAGCGTGTTGGTGCGCCCGCGGATATGCCCTGACACCACCGACACCGCACCGAATTCGCCCATCGCCCGCGCACTGCACAGCAGCACGCCGTACAGCAGGCCCCAGCGGATATTGGGCATGGTCACCCGCCAGAACATCTGCCAACCGTTGGCGCCCAGGCTCAACGCCGCCAGTTCCTCGTCGCTGCCCTGCTGCTCCATCAGCGGCATCAGCTCGCGGGCGATGAAGGGGAAGGTGACGAAGGTCGTCGCCAGCACGATGCCGGGCAACGCGAACACGATGCGCGGCAGTTGCAGCAGCACCTCGCCGAACACCGGCAGGTGCAGCCGCCAGCCCTCGTCGATCAGTGGCCAGGCCCAGCCGTTGCGGCCGAAGATCAGGATGAAGACCAGGCCGGCGACCACCGGCGACACCGAGAACGGCAGGTCGATCAGGCTCACCAGCAGGCGCTTGCCCGGAAAATTGTGCTTGCTCACCGCCCACGCCGCGGCCACGCCGAACACCAGGTTCAGCGGCACCACGATCGCGGTCACCAGCAAGGTCAGGCGGATTGCCGCGAGCGCATCGGGATCGGAGATCGCCCGCCAGAACACGCCGATCCCGCCGCGCAGCGCCTCGACGAACACCAGCAGCAGCGGCAGGAACAGGAACGACAGCAGGAAGCCCAGCGCGCCCAGGATCAACAGTACCTGCACCCACCACGGCTCGGTGGTGACCGACGCGGCGCGGCGGCGGACGGCAGGCGGCGATGCGCTCAACGCAGTCTCCGAAAACGGGATGGTCAGACTGGACACGGTATCGTTCATCTCAGTGCGCCGCCAGACCGCGCCGCGCCAGGCGCGCCTGCACCCCATTGACCACCAGCAGCATCAGCAACGACAGCAGCAGCATCGCCGCGGCGATCGCGGTGGCGCCGGCGTAGTCGAATTCCTCCAGGCGAATGGTGATCAGCAGCGGCGCGATCTCGGTCGCGTTGGGCAGGTTGCCGGCGATGAAGATCACCGAGCCGTACTCGCCGACGCCGCGCGCAAACGCCAGCGCGAATCCGGTCAGCACCGCCGGCCACAACGCCGGCAGCACCACGCGGCGGATGGTCTGCCAGCGGTCGGCGCCGAGCGTAGCCGCCGCCTCTTCCACTTCGCGCTCGGCCTCGGCCAGCACCGGCTGCACGATCCGCACCACGAACGGCAGCCCCACGAACACCAGCGCCACCACGATGCCGAGCTGGGTGTAGGCGATCTTCAGCCCCAGCGGTTCCAGCCAGCGGCCGACCCAGCCGTTGCCGCCGTACAGCGCGGTCAGCGCGATGCCGGCCACCGCGGTCGGCAGCGCGAACGGCAGGTCGATCATCGCGTCGAACAGGCGCTTGCCGGGAAAGCGGTAACGCACGAACACCCAGGCCACCCAGGTCCCCATCACCGCGTTGAAGGCAGCGGCGACGAAGGCGGTGCCGAAGCTGACCCGCAGCGCCGACAGCACCCGCGGTTCGCTCCACACCTGCCACACGCCATGCCATCCCAGGCCGCTGGTCTTGAGCACCACGCCCAGCAGCGGGATCAGCACCACCAGTCCCAGCCAGGTCAGGGTGATGCCCAGGCTCAGGCCGAGCCCGGGGATCACCCTGCGCCGCGACGACGCGCGCGTGGCGGCGACGGCGTTCACTCCCATCGCGTCACTTGCTCGCCTGGATCTGGTCGAACAGGCCGCCATCGTTGAAGTGCTCGGCCTGGGCCTTGGCCCAGGATCCGAACTGCTGGTCGATGGTCACCAGCTGCACCTTGGGCAGGCGCGCGATGTCGGCGCGGTCCGCGTACTCGGGATGGCGCGGGCGGTAGTAGTGCTTGGCCGCGATCTTCTGCCCTTCCGGCGAATACAGATACTTCAGGTATTCCTCGGCGACGTCGCGGGTGCCGTGCTTGTCCACGTTCTTGTCGACCACCGCCACCGACGGCTCGGCCAGGATCGACAGCTTCGGCACCACGATCTCGAACTTGTCCTTGCCCAGTTCCTCCTGCGCCAGGAACGCCTCGTTCTCCCAGGCCAGCAGCACGTCGCCGATGCCGCGCTGGACGAAGGTGGTGGTGGCGCCGCGCGCGCCGGTGTCGAGCACCGGCACGTTGCGGAACAGCGCGCGCATGTAGCCGAGGATGCGCTCGCGGTCGCCCTTGAAGATATGGTCGGCATAGGCCCAGGCGGCCAGGTAGTTCCAGCGCGCGCCGCCGGAGGTCTTCGGGTTCGGCGTGATCACCGATACGCCGGTGCGCAGCAGGTCCGGCCAGTCCTTGATCTTCTTCGGGTTGCCCTTGCGCACCAGGAACACGATGGTGGAGGTGTACGGCGCGCTGTTGTCGGGCAGGCGCTTGGCCCAGCCCGGATCGATCAGCTTGCCCTTCTCGGCGATCGCGTCCACGTCGTAGGCCAGCGCCAGCGTCACCACGTCGGCCTCGACCCCGTCGATGACCGAGCGCGCCTGCTTGCCAGAACCGCCGTGCGAGGTCTCCACGGTGACCTTGTCGCCGCTGTGGGTCTGCTCCCAGTGCTTGGCGAAGGCGGCGTTGTAGTCGCGGTACAGCTCGCGCGTGGGATCGTAGGACACATTGAGCAGTTGCACGTCGCGCGCGGCGGCGCTGCCGGCGAACGCGCACAGCGCGAGCGCGAGCAGCGGGCTGAATCGGCGCGGCAGGAGGCTGGGCATGGGCGGATCTCCGGAAGAAGGTCAGGGGGCACGAGCGGACCGGCCATGCGACCACGGCCAGTGCGCCATGCTGCGCAGCCGCATCCATGCGGTGAAATGACTTCGCCGCCGATGCTTATGCCATTTTTGCATGACGCCCGCCGACCTTCGCACACGCCGCGTTAAAATCTCCACTTCTTCCGCCTGCGCGTGCCCGTCATGACCGATTCCCGCCTCACCCAGCACTACGCCGACGAACTGGACGCGATCCGCGCGCAGGGCCTGTTCAAGTCCGAGCGCATCATCGTCGGCCCGCAGTCGGCGGAGATCGTGCTGGCCGACGGCCGCCGCGTGCTGAACTTCTGCGCCAACAATTACCTGGGCCTGGCCGACCATCCGGCGCTGATCGCCGCGGCCAAGGACGCGCTGGACACCCATGGCTTCGGCATGGCCTCGGTGCGCTTCATCTGCGGCACCCAGGACCTGCACAAGCAACTGGAAGCGCGCATCGCCGACTTCTTCGGCACCGAGGACACCATCCTCTACGCCGCCTGCTTCGACGCCAACGGCGGCCTGTTCGAGCCGCTGCTGGGCGAGCAGGACGCGATCATTTCCGATGCGCTCAACCATGCCTCGATCATCGACGGCGTGCGCCTGTGCAAGGCCAAGCGCTTCCGCTACGCCAACTGCGACATGGCCGACCTGGAAGCGCAGCTGCAGGCCGCCGATGCGGCCGGCTGCAAGACCAAGCTGATCACCAGCGACGGGGTGTTCTCGATGGACGGCTTCATCGCGCCGCTGGACGAGATCACCGCGCTGGCGAAGAAGTATGGCGCGCTGGTGCACATCGACGAGTGCCACGCCACCGGCTTCCTCGGCGCGACCGGCCGCGGCTCGGCCGAGGTCAAGGGCGTGATGGACCGGATCGACATTTTCACCGGCACCCTGGGCAAGGCGATGGGCGGCGCGCTGGGCGGCTTCACCACCGGCCGGCGCGAGGTGATCGAACTGCTGCGCCAGCGCTCGCGTCCCTACCTGTTCTCCAACTCGCTGCCGCCGCACGTGGTCGCCGCCGGGATCAAGGCCTTCGCGATGCTGGACGCGGCCGGCGAGCTGCGCGCGCAGCTGGTCGAGAACACCCGCCACTTCCGCGAGCGCATGGCCGCGGCCGGCTTCGACATCAAGCCCGGCACCCACCCGATCTGCCCGGTGATGCTGTACGACGCGCCGCTGGCGCAGCGCTTCGCCGAACGGCTGCTGGAGGAAGGCATCTACGCGATCGGCTTCTTCTTCCCGGTGGTGCCCAAGGGGCAGGCGCGGATCCGCACCCAGATCAGCGCCGCGCATACCCGCGAGCAGCTGGACCGGGCGATCGACGCCTTCGTGCGCATCGGCCGCGAGTTGAACGTCATCCCCGCCTGAGCATGCGCACGGCGCTGCGCCGACGGCTGTTGCTGGCGGCGCAGACCGATGCACAGGCGCAAGCGCTGCAGGACGGTTGGAAGACGCGCTGCCTGCATTGCCGCCGGCGCCTGCGCGCCGACGGCGAACCGCTAGGGCACAGCACGCTGGAACACGTGATGCCGCAGGCCTGGTTCGGCCGCCGCGCGGCGGCGCCGCTATGCCGCCTGGTCGGCGACGATCCGAACGACGCGCGCAATCTCGCGCTGGCCTGCGCCGGCTGCAACCACGGCAAGGGCCGCGATCACGATGCGCGCGGCCCGCAGGAGGCGCGCGCCTATGCCGTGGTCGCCGCCCTGCTCAGCGCGCGGCTGGCGCGCTGGCGGCCACCGTCGGCGCCAGCGCACTGACCTCGGCGGCACTGAGTTCGCGCCAGGCGCCCTTGCCCAGTTCGCCCAGCGCCAGTCCGCCGATCGCCACCCGCACCAGGCGCAGCACGCCCAGATCCAGTTCGGCCAGCAGGCGCCGGATCTGCCGATTGCGGCCCTCGTCCAGCACCACTTCCAGCCAGGCGTGCTTGTCGCCCTGGCGCAACAGCCGCACCTGCTTGGCGCGCAGCGGCTCGCCGTCGGCGACGACGCCGGCGCACATGCGCGCCAGCAACGCCGCATCGGGCAGCGCATCGACCTGCACGTGATAGGTCTTGTCCGGGCCGCTGGCCGGATCGGCGACCCGCGCCGCCCACTGCGGGTCGTTGCAGAACAGCAGCAAGCCCTCGCTGGCCTTGTCCAGGCGCCCGACCGGCGCCAGCCAGGGCAAGCCGGCGCCGTCGAAGCAGCGGTAGACGGTGTCGCGGCCGCGCTCGTCCTGCGCGGTGGTGACCAGGCCGCGCGGCTTGTTGAGCATCAGGTACAGGCGCTGCGTGGCGGCCAGCGGTTCGCCATCGAGCGCCAGGCGGTGGCGGCCGCGCAGGATCGGGAATTCGGGATCGGTGACGATGCGGCCATCGACCGCGACGCGGCCGGCGGCGATCCAGCGCGCGGCTTCGGTGCGCGAGCACAGGCCGAGCTTGGACAATGTGCGCGCCAGACCGTGGCGGGCCTCGCCGGCCGTCGCCGCGCGCGGCGGGCGCGGGCCGCTCGCCTTCGGCACCGCGGTGCGCGAGGCGGGGCGGCGGGAGCGCGAAGGAGGCTTCACCGCGCGCGCTTCGTACGCAGGCGCGGTCGGCGACCGCGCGCAGCGCTTACTGCTTGTCGACCGGCGCGGCGGCGTCGGGCGCCGGTGCGGCGGCGGCCGGCACGGCGGCTGGCGCCGGACGCGCCTTGACCACGCGCACGCCGCGCGCCTTCATCCAGGCGTCGAACTCTTCGGCGGTCATGCGCTTGCCGTTCTGGCTCATGTCGAAGCGCCACGGCGTGTTGTCGAACGCGGTGGTCGGCTTGTACGCGGCTGGATCGTTCGGCTTCACCGCGCCGCCGGCCGGCATCGCGTTGGCCAGGCTCTGGCAACCCTCGGCGCGCAGCCGCAGCAGCACCCGGTCCAGCGACTGGTCGCTGCTGTAGGACTGCGCCAGCACGCCGCTGGGCATGCCCAGCTGCAGGTTGCGCGTGTACAGCTCCGAGGCGATCGGCGCACCGACCGTAGCCGGCAGCGGCAGCGGCTTGGGCAGCACGTCGCCGGAGCAATCCGGTGCGGCATGGGCGGCAGGAATCAAGGCGAGACCAAGCAGGCCGGCCGTAACGATACGCAGCATCGGTTTTTTTCCATTCAGGCGAGACGACGCCGCGAGTGTAGGCAGGGCCAGGCGCAGTTTCAACCGATACCGGCACTGCATGCGCTAAATAATTGGGAAGGCTGAAAAAGTTCAGCTTGGCGGAGAGCGTTTTGCAGCTTCGCCAGCCCCAGCTTCTGTAGGAGCGGCTTCAGCCGCGACATGCCCTCTCCGGAAAGACCAATGTCGCGGCTGCAGCCGCTCCTACAGAAGCGGAAGCGCGCGCTGTTTTCCGGGCGCACAAAAACAAAGCCCGGCGCGAGGCCGGGCTTTGCTTGAAGCATGAAGCGTCCGATTAGTTCTGGACGTTCAGCTCGGTACGACGGTTCTTCGCACGGCCTTCCGGGTTGTCCGAACCATCCGGGTTGGTGTTCGGCGCAATCGGGCGGCTCTCGCCGTAACCGACCGGACCGATCAGACGCGAAGCGTCCACACCGTTCTTGGTCAGGTAGTCGTACACGGCGGTCGCACGACGCTCGGACAGCTTCTGGTTGTAGGCATCGGTACCCTTCGAGTCGGTGTGACCGGCGACCTCGACCTTCAGGTCGGGGTAACGCTTCAGGATCTCGGTGGCCTCGCTCAGGATCGCGATCGCGTCCGGACGCAGGGTCGACTTGTTGAAGTCGAAGTTGACGCCCTTCAGGTCGATCGACACCGGCACCGGGCAACCGTCCGGACCGATGGTCTGGCCAGGCTGCGAGGTCGGGCACTTGTCGTCGCAGTTGTTGACGCCGTCACCGTCGTCGTCCAGGTCCGCGCAGCTCGGGGCGGCGGTCGGAGCCGGAGCGGCAACCGGAGCGGCCGGCGGCGGGCCGAGCGGGATCACGACGCCGACCGAAGCCAGCACGTCGCCGAACCAGTTCTCGGACGGAGCGGCAACGCTCTGGTCGTCGAAGTCAGCGCGGTAGGCCACTTCGGCACGCACGGCAACGCGCTTGTCGAAGGTGGTCTGCAGACCGACGCCGGCCTTGGCGGCGAAGTTGCCGTCCTTGCGCTGGCCCGGGGACACGGCGCCGCCGGTGTCGAACTCTTCTTCCGAACGCTGGTAGCCCAGACCGAACAGCAGGTACGGGTTCCAGCCACGGCCTTCCTGGATGAAGTGGCGACGCAGGTCGAACGAGATGCCGTACTGGCTCCAGTTCAGGTCCTGGTTGGCGTCGAAGTTCGGGTTCTGATAGTTCAGTTCACCGTCGATCGACCAGTTCGGGCTGACGAACTTGCCCAGACCCAGGGTGACGAACGGGGCGTCGTTGGTCAGACGGTCGTTGTCCTGGAAGTTGAAACCGGCCGAACCGGTCAGGTACCAGCGGTCGTCGAATTCCTGTGCGGACGCTGCCTGGGCGACGGCCAGACCGCCCAGCAACGCGGCGGTGAGAATTTTCTTGTTCATTAATACAGCTCCTTGTTTCGGGGATATAGAAACCGATAGGGCATGGTTCAGTACAGATGTCTCGTCACATCCAGACGGCCGTTCCGCACGCCATCGCCGCGCACATTATGCTCGGCATGGTGAAGACCGCGTTAACAGGCACGTAACATGTGAAACCCACGACCAGGCCCTCAGCGGTCGTGGATACACCGTATACAGCTTCATGAAATGATGCAATGCGGTGGTTGCGGCGCTGCGGGCGCGTGTAGACAGCGCGCCGGTTTTGTACGGCCGTCTCACTCCAGGCGTTCCCACGGTGGCGGGTCCGCCAGCTGAACCTGCATGAACTCGACAAAGGCGCGCACCCGCGGCGGCACCAGCCGGCGCTGCGGCATCACCGCGTAGATGCCGGTCTCGGCGATCGCGTACTGCGGCAGCACCTGGCGCAGGCGCCCGCTGCGCAGGTCCTCCGCCACATGCCACACCGAATGCAGGGCGATGCCCTGGCCATTGAGCACCGCATCGCGCAGCACTTCGCCGAAGTTGCAGTCCAGCGGCCCGCCGACCTTGACCGCGACCTCGCCCTCGGCGCCGTGCAGGTGCCAGGTGTCCTGGCGGCCGTCGGCGCCGGTCAGCAGCAGGCAGGCGTGCGCGGCCAGGTCCGCCGGGGTGGCCGGTTCGCCGTGACGGCGCAGATAGTCGGGGGAGGCGCACAGCACCCGGCGGTTGCCGGCCAGGCGCCGCGCCACCAGGCTGGAATCGCGCAGCGCGCCGATGCGGATCGCCAGGTCGAAGCCCTCGCTGACCAGATCCACCACGTTGTCGCTCAGGTGCACGCTCAGCCGTATCTGCGGATACAGGGCCATGAACTGCGGCAGCAGCGGCGACACGTACTGGCGCCCGAACGAGGCCGACATGGTCACCCGCAAGGTGCCGGCGGCGCTGCGGCCGGCTTCGCGCAGGCCGCCGGCCAGCGACTCCAGGTCCTCGACCAGCGCACGGCCCTGCTCGGCCAGTTGCAGGCCTTCGGGCGTGGGATGCAGGCGCCGCGTGGTCCGGTGCAACAGGCGGACGCCGAGATCGCGTTCGAGCCGCTTCAGCCGCTGGCTGGCGACCGCCACCGACAGGTCCAGGCTGCGCGCGGCGGCACTGATCGATCCCAGGTCGAGCACCCGCAGGAACAAGGCGATGTCGCCGATCCGGTTCATTTTTTGTATTTCATTGAAAGTCACTCAATATATTGCATGTTTCTGCTGACAAAGTGCCGGCCTAGGCTGTGCTCCGTCCCTTTTTTCCGGAGCCGTCATGGCCTCGCTTCCCGCATCTTCGCCAGGCGCCGCGCCGCCGCGGCTCCCGCTCGCCTTGTTCGCGCTGACCGCCGGCGCGTTCGGCATCGGCACCACCGAGTTCGTGATCATGGGCCTGCTGCTGCAGGTCGCGGCCGACCTGCAGGTCAGCGTTCCGGCCGCCGGGCTGTTGATTTCCGGCTATGCGCTGGGCGTGTTCGTCGGCGCGCCGCTGCTGACCGTGGCCAGCCGGCGCTGGCCGCGCAAGCGCGTGCTGGTGGCGCTGATGCTGGTGTTCACCGCCGGCAACCTGGCCTGCGCGCTGGCGCCGGACTACGCCACGCTGATGGCGGCGCGGGTGGTCACCTCGCTGGCGCACGGCACCTTCTTCGGCGTCGGCGCGGTGGTCGCCACCGGTCTGGTGGCGCCGCAACGCAAGGCCTCGGCGATCGCCACCATGTTCACCGGGCTCACCGTCGCCACCCTGCTCGGGGTGCCGGCCGGGGCCTGGCTGGGCCTGCAGTTCGGCTGGCGCGCGACGTTCTGGGCGGTGGCCGCGATCGGTCTGCTGGCCACCGTGGTGATCGCCACGCTGGTCCCGGCCAGCGACGACGCCACGCCCGCGCCGCCGCTGCGCGCCGAACTGCGGGCGGTCGGCCGCGCGCCGGTGCTGCTGGGCCTGGCGACGACCGTGCTCGGCTATGCCGGCGTGTTCACCGTCTACACCTACATCCAGCCGATCCTTACCCGGGTCACCGGCCTGGCCGACAGCGCGGTGTCGCCGCTGCTGCTGGTGTTCGGGGTCGGCATGATCGTCGGCAACGTGCTTGGCGGACGCCTGGCCGATCGCCATCCGCGACAGGCCTTGCCGCTGACCCTGGGCCTGTTGGCGCTGGTGCTGGCGGCGCTGGCCTTCGCGCTGCGCTCGGCGCCGGCGATGACGCTGGGAGTCGGCCTGCTCGGGGTGGCCGCGTTCGCCACGGTGGCGCCGCTGCAGCTGTGGGTGCTGGGCAAGGCCGGCGACGCCGGGCGGCATCTGGCGTCGAGCCTGAACATCGGCGCGTTCAACCTGGGCAATGCGCTGGGCGCCTGGCTCGGCGGACTGGTGATCGGCCACGGCGGCAGCCTGGCGCACTTGCCATGGGCGGCGGCGCTGGTCACCGCGGCCGGGCTGGCGGTGGCGCTGCTGGCGCTGCGGCTGTCGCCCGCGTCCGCACCTGCGCCGGCGGCGGCCTGCGCCGCGGGCGGTGCGGCATGAGCGGGCCGTTACGCCAGGCCGCGCTGGCCACGGGTTTGTTGGGCGCGCTCGCGGTGCCGGCCGGCGCCGCCGAGCGCGACTGGGTCGCGACCTGGCAGGCGAGTCCGCAGCCGCTGTGGGCCGCCGACTTCCCGTTCCCGACCCAGACCCCGTTCAACCTGTGGCAGCAGACCGTGCGCCAGGTGGCGCGCATCAGCCTGGGCGGCGAGACGCTGCGGGTGGAACTGTCCAACGCCTACGGCCGCGAACCGCTGCAGATCGGCGCCGCGCATCTGGCGCTGGCCGGCGACGGAGCGGCGATCGTGCCCGGTTCGGACCGCGAGCTGCGCTTCGGCGGGCAACGCGCGGTGACCATCCCGCCCGGCGCCCCCGTGCTCAGCGATCCGGTCGCACTGCGCGTGCCGGACCTGGCCCGGCTCAGCGTCAGCCTCTATCTGCCGCAGCCGACCGCGCCGTCCACCTTCCATTGGGAAGGGTTGCAGAGCGCCTGGCTGGCTGAAGGCGAGCGCACCGCGGACGCGGCGCTGGACGATGCCACGGCGCTGCCGGTGCGGCTGTTCGTCAGCGGCATCCAGGTGCGCCGCGCCGATGCCGCCGGCGCGGTGGTGGCGCTGGGCGATTCGATCACCGACGGCGCCGCGTCCACCCCGGGCAGCGACCGGCGCTGGCCGGACCAGTTGGCCACGCGGCTGGCAGCGCAGCGCGTGGCGGTGCTCAACGCCGGCATCTCCGGCGGCCGCGTGCTGCGCGATCGGATGGGCAGCAATGCGCTGGCGCGGCTGGATCGCGACGTGCTGGCGCAACCCGGGGTGCGCACCGTGGTGCTGCTGATCGGCATCAACGACATCAGCTGGTACGCCACGCCGTTCGCGCCGGACGATGCGCCGGTCTCCGCGCAGGAACTGATCGCCGGTTACCGGCAACTGCTGCAGCGTGCGCAGGCGCGCGGTCTGCGCGTGATCGGCGCCACGCTGACCCCGTTCGAAGGCGCGTTGCCCGGCACCCCGATCCGCGGCTACTACAGCGCGGACAAGGAGCGCGTGCGCCAGCAGGTCAATGCGTGGATACGCGATGGCAACGGTTTCGATGCGATCATCGATTTCGACGCCCTGCTCCGCGACCCCGCGCACCCCACCCGCATGCTGCCCGCGTTCGATTCCGGCGATCACCTGCACCCCGGCGATGCCGGCTACGCCGCCATGGCCGAGGCTGCCGCGCGCGTGCTCTGCGACAACGCCGACGCGCATCGCGCCGCTGCTTCACCCCGCTGATCGCATCTCCCTTCCCTTCCTCCCGAAAAAGGAATCCTCACCATGGAATACCGTCATCTCGGCGCCTCCGGCTTCAAGGTCCCCGTGCTCAGTTTCGGCACCGGCACCTTCGCCGGCTCGGACGCCTTCTTCGCCTCCTGGGGCAATTCTGACGTGGACCAGGCGCGGCGCCTGATCGACATCTGCCTGGAGGCCGGGGTCAATCTGTTCGACAGCGCCGACATCTATTCCGGTGGCGCCGCCGAATCGGTGCTGGGCGCGGCGATCAAGGGCCGCCGCGACCAGGTGCTGATCTCGACCAAGGCCACCTTCCGCTTCGACCAGAACGATCCGAACAGCGTCGGCTCCTCGCGCTTCCATTTGCTGCGCGCGGTCGATGCCGCGCTCGAGCGCCTGGGCACCGACTACATCGACCTGTTCCAGTTGCACGGCTTCGACGCGAAGACGCCGGTGGAAGAAACCCTGTCCACGCTCGACGACCTGGTCCGTGCCGGCAAGATCCGCTACCTGGGTGTGTCCAATTTCTCCGGCTGGCACCTGATGAAGTCGCTGGCGGTGGCCGACCGCCATGGCTGGACGCGCTACGTCGCCAATCAGACCTACTACTCGCTGATCGGCCGCGACTACGAGGAAGAGCTGATGCCGCTGGGGCTGGACCAGGGCGTCGGCGCGGTGGTGTGGAGCCCGCTGGGCTGGGGTCGGCTGACCGGCAAGCTGCGCCGCGGCCAGCCGCTGCCGGACAGCAGCCGCCTGCACGACAAGAAGGTCACCGAGGCCGGCCCGCCGGTCGAGGACGAGCGCCTGTACCGGGTGATCGACGCGCTCGAGGCGATCGCCGCCGAGACCGGCAAGAGCGTGCCGCAGATCGCGCTGAACTGGCTGCTGCAGCGGCCCACGGTGAGCAGCGTCATCATCGGCGCGCGCAACGAGGAACAGTTGCGGCAAAACCTGGGCGCGGTCGGCTGGAATCTCGACGCCGCGCAGGTGCAGCGGCTGGACGACGCCAGCGCGGTGGTGCCGACGTATCCGTACTGGCATCAGCGCGGCTTCGCCGAACGCAATCCGCGGCCGGTCTGAGCCGGCCACGCCGCGCGCCGCAGCAACCGCTTCCCCCACTCCTGGAGACACCATGAAAGCCGTCGCCCTGACCCGCTACCTGCCGATCGACGATCCGCAGTCGCTGTTCGATACAGACCTGCCTGCCCCGCCCGCCGCCACCGGCTTCGACCTGCTGGTGCGGGTGGAAGCCGTTTCGGTCAATCCGGTCGACACCAAGGTGCGCGCACCCAAGCCGCAGGTGGAAGCGCAACCCAAGGTGCTGGGCTACGACGCGGCCGGCGTGGTCGAGGCGGTCGGCGACGAGGTCGAGGGCTTCGAACCCGGCGACGAGGTCTATTACGCCGGCGACATCACCCGTTCCGGCAGCAATGCGCAGTACCAGTTGGTCGACGCGCGCATCGTCGCGCGCAAGCCGGCGACGCTGGATTTCGCGCAGGCCGCGGCGCTGCCGCTGACCACGCTGACCGCCTGGGAACTGCTGTTCCAGCGCATGCCGTTCGACTTCGACGACGAGCGCAATCGCGGCCGCCGGCTGCTGGTGATCGGCGGCGCCGGCGGCGTTGGCTCGATCGCGATCCAGCTGGCGCGGCACGCCGGCTTCGAGGTCATCGCCACCGCATCGCGCCAGCAGACCCGCGACTGGTGCCTGCAACTGGGCGCGCAGCACGTGATCGACCATCGCCAGCCGTTGGCGCCGCAGCTGCAGGCGCTGGGCATCGCGCAGGTGGATGCGGCGCTGAACCTGGCCGACACCGATCGCTACTGGGACGCGCTCGGCGAACTGATCGCGCCGCAGGGCCATGTCGGCCTGATCGTGGAACCAGCCGGCGCGTTGCGCATCGGCGATCCGTACAAGGCCAAGTGCATCGGCATCCACTGGGAAATGATGTTCGCGCGGGCGCGCTTCAAGACCGCCGACATGATCGAGCAGCACCGCATCCTGGCGCGCACCGCCAGCCTGATCGACGCCGGCGCGTTGCGCACCACGCTGACCGAGACGCTGGCGCCGATCGACGCGGCCAATCTGCGCGAGGCGCACCGGCGCCTGGAATCGGGCAGCACCATCGGCAAGCTGGCGCTGGTTGGCTGGGGCTGAGCGGCGGCGCCGTGGGTGGCGCCGGCACGGCCTGCGCGCCGCTCGTGGCGCAACGGCCGCGCACACGGAGCGATCGGCAATGTTCGCAGGCCGGCGGCGCGGCACGCGCCCGCGCGCCAACAGCGCCCCGCGCGCGGCCATAGGCCACGGCCGCGCCGGGGCCGGCGCTTATTCGACCGACACGGTGCCCGAGCGCGGATAGACGCGATAGACGCGGTTGTTGCTGTTGGAGCGGATGCGGATCTCGTCGCCGGCCACGCCGTCGAGATTGGCGTAGCCGAGCAGCGTCCACGAGGTGCCGAAGCTGCCGGCGCCGCTGATGGTCTGCAGGGTGCCACTGGCCGGACGCAGGATCAGCAGGTTGCCGCTGCCGCCGCCCTGCGCCATCGCGACATCGTTGCCGGCCACGCCATCGAGGTCGCGCACGCCGTTTTCCAGGGTCGCGTACTGGCTGCCGATCCAGTAGCTGTTCAAGGCGCCGGATTTCAGCGAATAGATCTTCACTTCGCTGGGCAGCGCGAGCAGCAGCTCGGCGCCGGCGACGCCATTCATGTCGCTGGCGCAGTTGGCGATGTCGGCGCAGATCTTCCAGTTGGTGCCGTTGGTGACCCAGGTCGTGCGCAGTCCGGCGTTGCGGCCATAGACCACCAGGTTGCTGCCGGCTTCCAGCGGAATCTCGCTGCCGGGCAAGCCGTCCATGTCGGCGACGGCGCCGGCGACGACCTGCGAGGCGGTGCCGATGTAGTGGTCGGTGATGCTGCCGTTGCGGGGATAGACGATGCGCAGCAAGGTCGGCGTGGTGATCGCGATCTCGTTGCCGGCAATGGCGTCCACGTCGGCGAAGGCGCCGATGTCCCAACTGCCGGTGCCGATGTAGATCCCGGCGGTGGTGCGCGCGTAATGCTTGACGATGGTGAGCTGCGTGCCCTGCTTGAGCACCACCTCCGCACCGGGCGATCCGTCCACGTCGGTGATCGCGGCCAGCGTCCAATAGGTGTTGCTCAGCGGATAGCGGGTGGCCGCGTTGCCGCTGACCACATTGATTTCGCTGTAGCCGTTGCATACCGCTTCCAGGGTGCCGTTGCCGTCCAGGTCGGCGGTCTGCATCAATTCGCCGTAATAGGCGGTCGAGGTGCTGCACGACTGCGCGAAGGCCAGGACGGGTGCGGCCGCGACAGCGGCCATGAACAGCGCGAAGCCTACGTTTCGGATCGGATGGCGCATGGGAAACTCCGTTTTCAGGGGACAGGGCGGCGGCGGCCGCGGATGCGGGAATGCCGCATCCAGGCCACCGACGATGACGAAGGACGACGCGCCTCCCCCGCCGGCGGTGCTGGACAAAATCGGTTTCTGGGATTGCCGTCGTGTTGCCCGCCGGTCGCAGTGCACGACCGCGCCGGTCCGCCGCAGGACCGCGCGCCCTCTTGCCGTGGACCGGATTTCGCGTCACCCTGCGCGCTTCCGTACGCCAGCGTATCCAAGCCATGTCGCCCGCCTCCGGCCAGCCCGACCCGTCCCCCGCCGCCTACCCGCACCTGTTCGCCCCGCTCGACCTGGGCTTCACCCAATTGCGCAACCGGGTGCTGATGGGCTCGATGCACACCGGCCTGGAGGATCGCGCGCGCGACTTCCCCAAGCTGGCCGCGTATTTCGCCGAGCGCGCCGCCGGCGGCGCCGGGCTGATCGTCACCGGCGGTTTCGCGCCGAACGTGGTCGGCTGGCTGAAGCCGTTCGGCGGCAAGCTGTCGTGGCCGTGGGAAGTGCGCCCGCACCGGCAGGTGACCCGCGCGGTGCACGCGCACGGCGCCAAGATCTGCCTGCAGCTGCTGCATGCCGGGCGCTACGCCTACCACCCGCTGTCGGTGGCGCCATCGAAGCTGAAGGCGCCGATCAACCCGTTCACGCCGCGCGCCTTGTCCGCACGCGGGGTCGAGCGCCAGATCGGCGCCTACGCGCGCGCCGCGCGGCTGGCGCGCGAGGCCGGCTACGACGGCGTGGAAGTGATGGGCTCGGAAGGCTATCTGATCAACGAGTTCGTGGCCCCGCGCAGCAATCGCCGCGACGATGCCTGGGGCGGCGACGCGAATAAGCGCATGCGCTTCGCGGTGGAGATCGTGCGCCAGATCCGCGAAGCCTGCGGGCCCGACTTCATCATCATCTACCGGCTGTCGCTGGTGGACCTGGTCGAGGACGGCAGCGACTGGCAGGAGATCGTGGCGCAGGCGCAGGCGATCGAAGCCGCCGGCGCGACCCTGATCAACTCCGGCATCGGCTGGCACGAGGCGCGCGTGCCGACCATCGCCACCTCGGTGCCGCGCGCCGCGTTCGCCGGCGTCACCGCCAAGCTCAAGCCGCATGTGCGGGTGCCGTTGATCGCCACCAACCGCATCAACATGCCCGACGTGGCCGAGCGCATCCTCGCCGGCGGCGGCGCCGACATGGTGTCGCTGGCGCGCCCGCTGCTGGCCGATCCGCAATGGCCGAACAAGGCGCGGCGCGGCCAGGCGCAGGCGATCAACACCTGCATCGCCTGCAACCAGGCATGCCTGGACCACGTGTTCGAGAACAAGACCGCCAGTTGCCTGGTCAATCCGCGCGCCGCGGCCGAGACCGAACTGAACTACCTGCCCACGGCGGCGCCCAGGCGCATCGCCGTGGTCGGCGCCGGCCCGGCCGGACTGGCCTGCGCCACCGTCGCCGCCGAACGTGGCCATCGCGTCACCCTGTTCGACAGCGCCGCGGAGATCGGCGGCCAGTTCAACGTGGCCAAGCGCATTCCCGGCAAGGAAGAATTCCACGAAACGCTGCGCTATTTCCGTCACCAGCTCGAGGCCACCGGCGTGGACCTGCGTTTGCAGACCACCGCCGATGCGGCACTGCTGGCCGAGTTCGACGACGTGGTGCTGGCCACCGGCATCGTGCCGCGCGCAGTGGATTTCCCCGGCGCCGATCATCCCAACGTGGTCAGTTATCTCGATGTGCTGCAGGGCCGGGTGCAAGCGGCGGACAAGGTCGCGATCATCGGCGCCGGCGGCATCGGTTTCGACGTCGGCGAGTTCCTGGTGCATGCCGGCGAGTCCACCTCGCTGGACCCGGCGCGCTGGATGGCCGAATGGGGCGTGGATCCGCAGTTCGAGGCGCGCGGCGCGTTGCGCAAGCCGCAGCCGGAAGCGCCGGCGCGCAAGGTATGGCTGCTGCAGCGCAGTGCCGGCCGTCCCGGCGCGCGCCTGGGCAAGACCACCGGCTGGATCCACCGCGCCACGCTGAAGGCCAAGGGCGTGACCATGCTCGGCGGGGTCGAGTACCTGGGCATGGACGACGCCGGTCTGCGCATCCGCGTGGACGGCACCGAACAGGTGCTGCCGGTCGGCACCGTGGTGGTCTGCGCCGGCCAGGAACCGCGCCGCGATTTGCACGATGCGCTGCAGGCGGCCGGTCGCAAGGTGCATCTGATCGGCGGCGCCGATGTCGCCGCGGAACTGGATGCCAAGCGCGCCATCGCCCAGGGCAGCCGCCTGGCGGCGCAGTTGTAGGCGCGCCTACCTGGAGCAGGGAAACGACGCGCGCAACGCCTGGATCACCGCGAGCGAGGCGCGCTGCTGCAACTGCGCCGGCGGCAACGCACCGAGCGCGGTGTACACGCGATCGGCCAGTTCGTGCTGCAGCACTCCGGCACCGGCACACCATTGCACGCCTTCGGTGCCATCGGCGACGCCGGCGATGTAGAACTTCGCCGTGTCGCTGGCCTGGTGGCGACGGCGTTCGGCCAGTTGCGGTTCCAGCCCGGCGACGGCATCCGGATCGCCCTTGAGCAATTGCAACAAGCGCGTGCCCGAGAGTTGATAGACATCGGCATTCGATGTCCGCGCAGGCGCCGCCAGCGCAGGCGTCGCGCTGCAAGCTGCCACGCAAAGCGCGAACAGAAATGAAATGCGCAAGGACATGGACACCTCCACGGATGGCTCGGGCCGTTGCACCCGATCCTAACAGGCACCGATCCACACGCCCGACTCGGTGCTGTCGCATCGCACCGCTATAAGGCGTCACATGCACCGGACTCTGCCCGCCTCGCCCCTATTGCCTGCGCTGCCGCGCACGGCCCTTGCGGCGTATGCCTGGGCGCATTTCGGCAAGAGTCTGCTGTGGTACGCCAGCGAACTGCTGCTGATCTATTCGTTGACCGAACACGCAGGATTGGGCGCGGCCGCCGCCGGGCTGGTGCTGGCGCTGGGCCTGCTGGTCAGCGCCGCGATCGGTCTCGGCGCCGGTTGCGGCCTGCGCCGGCGATTGCGCGAGGTGACCGGTGTCGGGCGCCTGCAATGGCTGGGCCTGAGCGCCGCCGCGCTGGCACTGCTGCTGGTGTTCGCCGCGCCGCTGTTGCCGGCGCCGCAGCGGTTGGGCTACGTGCTGGCGCTCAGCCTGCTGTTCCGCATCGCCTACGCCGTCTGCGACGTGGCGCAGAACACCTTGCTGAGCATGGTGCGTTGGCCATGGCGCGGCCACGATGGTGCCAGCGCGTTGCGCCTGGCCGGCAGCGGCATCGCGGCGTTGCTTGTCAGCGCGATGATTGGCGCGATGCTGGCACGGGGCGCCGACGGCGCGGCCTTCGCGCTGCAGGCAAGCGCCTTGTTGGCCGCAGTGGCGATGGTGTGCGCATGGCGGCTGCGCTGCGCGCTGCTGCGCGATGGCATGCCGCTTCCGCGTGCCACTCCCGAGACGCCGACACGCACCGAGCCGACACCGCGCTGGCGCGCGATTCCCTGGCAGCCGCTGCTGCTGATCGCCGCGATCTCGTTGACCCTGCCCACCTTCACCAAGCTGGCGCCGTACGTGGCCGCGTACGGCCTGCTGTCGCCAGGCTGGGGCAGCGCGGTGCTGATCGCCTATGCGCTGGGGTCGGTGCTGGTGCAACCGCTGGCGGCGCGGCTGGGCCGGGAGCATCCGCCGCAACAGCGGTTGGCGAGGCTGGGCGCGGCGCTGCTGCTGAGCGCACCGCTGTTCGCACTGGCGCTGCCGGCGATGCCGCAACTGAGCCTGCTGGCAGCGGCCGGTATCGGTGCGATCGGCGGCAACGGTGGTCAGTTGGTGTGGGCCTGGCATGCGCAATTGACCGCCAGGCGTGCGGTCGACCAGCACGCGCTGTGCTTCGCCGCCTTGGTGGCCAGCGCACAGGTTGCGCTTGCCGTCGGCATCGCCGCGATCGGACTGTTGCTGGTCGCGGTGGACTACCGCGCGAGCCACTGCCAGTTGCTGCGCTGGGCGATGGCTGCCGGTCCGCTGGCCTGCGGCGCGCTGTGCCTGCTGTTGGCATTGCTTGCCGGGCAACGACCGCTCAGGCAGAGACGACGCACTGCAACGGCGTGAGCGCCGCGCGCACGATCGTCGGATCGCCCTCGCCCACATCGATCCGCAAGGCACGCACATGCGGCTGTCGATCATTGCACCGGGCAATCTGCATTGCAGGCAAGCCGACTAGGCCACACGTGTCCGCAGCAAACACGATCCACGGCGATTGACGGTGCGCTCTGCGACGCACCTGCATGCTGCGGAACTGCAACCGCCGCATAGCCTGCAACGCAGTGCGATGGTGTTCGCACCGCCAAGGTTCAACTACGTAATGCGTTAGCGTTGGATGCAGCGGTATCCGAATCGCTGCACACTGCCAATGCAGCTTTCACCTGTTGCGAATGCCGGCAGGTAGACAGTGGCCAGCGGTCGTTTTTGTTGCACGCAACTTCGTTTCTCGGTGCGATCGAAACAGATCGCGCGCGAGATGGGCATGCACAACGCGAGGCGCGCAATCTCCACATGTCCGCACCTGGCGTGGCCTGCGGTGACGCTGCAGTGCAGCAGACAGACCGTGAACCCTGTCAACAACCCAGGTTCAGTTGCGATTAGGGAAGCGGCGCCTATTGTGCGCGCCACTTCCGATCCGCCCATCTTGGTGGATCCGCCGGCCTCCAGATTGCGCCGGCACCCGGGCGGCCCGTGACAGGCCGCCTCCCCATGACGCCAAGCCGCATCGCTTTGCCGCGCCACCCGGTGCAGCCCCGATGACGGCCCATACGGAGCAAGGAGTTATATGAAACTGGCCTGGATACTCTGGCTGTCGCAACTGTTGCCGCAACCCGCCGCAGATTCGTTGTGTTTGAGCACCACCGTCTATCTGGAAGCGCGCGACCAGACGCTGCGCGGCCAGCAGGCGGTCGCCGAAGTGGCGCTGCGGCGCCTGGATAGCGGCCTGTGGGGCAACTCGATGTGCCAGGTGGTCACCGCGCGCAAACAGTTCGCGCCGGGGCTGGTGAAACCCGGCACCGAACTGAAGAACGACGACGCCTGGGCCGACGCGGTCAACGTCGCCTTCGCCGCCGAACGCAACTGGGCGCTGCCGCAGGGCCAGCGCAAGGAGATCGTGCCTGGCGCCAGCCACTTCGCCGCGCATGCGATCGCCAGCCCGAGCTGGCGCAACGCCTACCAGGTGGCGACGATCGGCGACCACACGTTCTACCGCGTGCAGAAACTGCGGCCGCGCAACGCCTCCTGAGCGGCGCGCGCAGCGCTATCGCCAACCGCAGGCAGGGCCGGGTACGCTTCCCGGCCCTTTGTTCGTGCGGAGTCCGCAATGAAGCTGTATACCAAGCCCGGTGCCTGCTCGCTGGCCGATCACATCGTGCTGCGCTGGGCGCAACTGCCGTTCGAACTGGAAGTGCTCGACGCCGCGTCGATGAAGGCGCCGGCCTATCTCGCGATCAATCCCGCCGGCGCGGTGCCCGCGCTGCAGGTGGACGACTGGGTGCTGACCCAGAACTCGGCGATCCTCAACTACATCGCCGATATCGCGCCAGCGGCACAGCTGGCCGGCGATGGCAGCGCGCGCAGCCGCGCCGAAGTACAGCGTTGGCTCGCTTTCCTCAACGCCGACCTGCATCCCGCCTTCCATCCGTTGTTCGGCAGCACGCGCTACCTCGAGGACGCGGCGGTGATCGCGCGTACCCAGGACCATGCGCGCGAACGCCTGCGCACGCTGTTCGCGCGCGTGGACGCGCAGCTGGCGACGCAGCCGTGGCTCGCTGGTGCTCGGCGCTCGATCGCCGATGCGTATCTGTTCGTGACCTTGCGTTGGGCGAAGGCGCTGAAGATCGAACTTGGTAGCCACCTGCAGGACTTCTTCGCGCGCATGGCGGCCGATCCGCAGGTGCAGGCGGCGCTGCAGGCCGAAGGCCTGAAGTGAGTCGACGCAATTAGCGCGGTTGTACCGATCGATTTGCACGCAACGAACGTGCAGGAGCGGCTTCAGCCACGACATGTCCCATCTGGTGAATCCTGTCGCGGCTGAAGCCGCTCCTACAACGGCAACGACAAGTAGCGTTTGCGCGCCATAGCACGCCGACATCCGTGCGCGACATTGGCGCTTGATCTTCGACTACTGCGGGTCTGCGCCGAGCGTGTCCTGCAGCCAACGCGCAGCCAGCGCTGGCGACTTGGCCTTGCCGAGCGCGGCGGTGAACTCCGGCAGCAATGCTTCGAGCGCGGCGGCGTCGCTGCAGCGCTCGATCCGCAACTGCATGAAATAGCCCTTCAGCCCCAGATACTTGCGCACCGCTTCGCTCATCGCGTCATAAAGCTGCGAATAGCGCTGCGCCGCTTCCTGAGATACCGGCGTATCGCCCGGACTGGCCGGAGGGATGGCGTCGGCCAGCGCCGCCAACGGTGCTGCCGGCAACACGCTCGAGGGCGATGTTGCAGGCGCAGCCGCCGCATCGCCGCCGCGGGCGATCAGGCCCATCTGCTGCAGCTGCGCCAAGGCGTCTTCCGGCGCATGCAGGCCAGCGACGATCTGCTGCAGCGCGCTGTCGTCCTTGTGCCCATCCACCACCAGCAGGATCGAGCGCAGTTGCGCCGGCAAGCGGCGCGCGCGGTCCGCGATCTCCTGCCGTCCGGCCTCGGTCTTGGCGTAAAGCTCGCTCATTCACCGCCCTCCCCTGTGATGGCGCGCCAGCGGCAGCCGGCGCGCTTGTTGCGCGATGCCCTGCTGCCTCAGCGCGCCAGCACCCGACGGATCTCGTCGAGCGCGCCCGGGTCGTCCAGCGTCGACAGGTCGCCGGGATCGCGCTGCTCGGCCAGCGCCTGCAGCGAGCGCCGCAGCAGTTTGCCCGAGCGCGTCTTCGGCAATGCCTGCACCAGATACACCTGCGCCGGCCGCGCCACCGCGCCGAGCCGCTCCACCACGCACTGCCGTACCTGTTCGGCGATGGATGCGGCGGCGTCGGGCGATGCCTGTTGCTTCAGCGTCGCGAACACCACCGGCACCTGCCCCTTCAGTTCGTCGTGCATGCCGATCACCGCCACCTCGGCCACGTCCGCATGGCCGGCGATGGCCTCCTCGATCTCGCGCGTGCCCAGGCGATGGCCGGCGACATTGATCACGTCGTCGGTGCGGCCGAGGATGAAGGTATAGCCGTCGTCGTCGCGGATCGCCCAATCCAGCGAGCTGTACAGCAACTCGTCGAAATGGCCGAAATAGCTGCGCAGGAAACGCGCGTCGTCGTTCCACACCGTGGTCATGCAGCCCGGCGGCAGCGGCGGCTCGATCACCAGCACGCCCTTGCGCCCGGCCGGCACCTCGATGCCCTGCGGGTCGACGATCTTCATCTTGTAGCCGAGATTGGGAAAGCCCGGCGACCCCGGCTTGACCGGCCGCATTTCCACTCCCGGCAGCAAGGTCAGCGCCGGCCAGCCGGTTTCGGTCTGCCAGTAGTTGTCGATGATCGGCTTGCCCAACGCTTCGCCGATCCACAGCGCGGTCGGCTCGTCCAGCGGCTCGCCGGCCAGGAACAGGTACTGCAACGCGCTCAGGTCGTGGTCGCGGATGTGGCGCACCGGATGCTTCTTCAGCACGCGGATCGCGGTCGGCGAGGAAAACATGGTGCGCACCCGGTATTTCTCGCACAGCGCCCACCACACGCCGGGATCCGGATTGATCGGCAAGCCCTCGTACAGCAGCGAGGTGCAGCCGGCGATCAGCGGGCCGTACACGTTGTAGGAATGGCCGACCGCCCAGCCGACATCGGACGTGGAGAACATCGCCTGCCCGGGCGCGCAATCGAACACCGTGCGCATCGACAGCGCCAGCGCCACCGCATAGCCACCGACGTCGCGCTGCACGCCCTTGGGCTTGCCGGTGGTGCCGGAGGTGTACAGCAGATAGCTGGGTTCGTTGGACTCCAGCCAGGTCACCGGCACCTGTACGCTGCCGACGTCGGCACGCAGGTCCGCATAGTCGACGTCGCGCCCGGCGACGCGCGGCTGCGCCGGATCCAGCCCGCGCGAAACGATCAGCACCTTCTGCGGCGGCGCACTGGCTTCCGCGCAGGCGGCATCGATCAGCGGCTTGTACGGAATGATCTTGCCACCGCGGCTGCCGCCATCGGCGGCGATCAGCAGCTTCGGCGCCGCATCGTCGATGCGCAGCGCCAGGTTGTGCGCGGCGAAGCCGCCGAACACCACCGAATGCACCGCGCCGATGCGCGCGCAGGCCAGCATCGCGAACACCGCCTCGGCCATGTTCGGCATGTAGATGACCACGCGGTCGCCGCGCTGCACGTCCAGGCGCAGCAGTACCGCGGCGAAGGCGACGACCTCGGCGTGCAGCTGCGCGTAGGTGAACTCGCGGGTCTGCCCGGTTTCGCTGGACACCGCCACCAGCGCCAGCTGCGCGGCGCGCTCGGGCAGATGCCGGTCGACTGCGTTGTGGCACAGGTTGGTGAGCCCGCCGGCGAACCAGCGCCGGAACGGCGGGGTGTCGTACTCCAGGATGCTCTGCGGCGGCCGCTGCCAGTCAATGGCCTTGGCCTGCTCGGCCCAGAACTCCTCCGGCTGCTCGATCGAGCGCCGGTACAGCGTCGCGTAGTCCATGCCGCCCCTCCCAAGGCAGGTGCACCGGCTCCGAGCATAGTCCTTCGGCGGCGCGGGCGTCGTTCAGACCTTGGTCGAAGGATCCAGGGAGGCGAACGCGGACATCAAGCGGCGCCGCAAAGTAGCATCCGGCTGCGCGAATCGCCGGATGCCACCGCTACTGTCCCGGCACCGTGAATGTAACCACCACATTCTTCGGCACCTGCTGGAAGCGCGTGGCCACCGAGCCCTTGCTGAGTTGCACGATCTGCTCCAGCGGCTTGGGCGGCACGCCCTGGAAGTTGACCGTGACCTGGACGAGCGAGCCGTTCGCCCAGTTGAAGCCGACCATCGGCTTGCTGCCGACCGACTTCTCCAGGTCGGCAGCCACTTCCTGCGAATGCGCATACGCATTCTTCATCGTGTCGACCGCATCGCAGGACGTGAGTGCCAGCAACAGCGGGGCCAGAAGCAAGATCGATCGCATCACGCTCTCCTGGATGGGCCAACTACTGTTTCTGCACGGCCGCTTTCGCCGCAGCGCGCGGCGGCGCATTCTTCACATAGCGGTCGAACCACTCCAGCATTTCCGCCACCACGTCTTCGTTGGACTCGCGCGCGCTGTACCAGTGCGGCTCGAACGGCAGCAACACCAGCCGCGCGGTGCCGCCGAGGCCGCGGATGGCCTGGAACATGCGCGGCGCCTGGGTGGTCTCGGTGCCGGGATTGGCGTCGTCCATGCCGTGCACCAGCAGCAGCGGCTCGTTGATCTTGTCGGCATGGAAGAACGCCGAGGCCTGCGCGTACACCTCCGGCGCGGCCCAGAACGAGCGCCGCTCGTTCTGGAAGCCGAACGGGGTCAGGGTCTTGTTGTAGCTGCCGCTCGTCGCCACGCCGGCGCGGAACAGGTCGGTATGCGCCAGCAGGTTGGCCGCCATCAGCGCGCCGTGGCTGTGGCCGGTGACGCCGATCCGGTCGCGGTCGACCACGCCCAGCGCCACCGCCTTGTCCACCGCCGCCTGTGCGTTGTCCACCAGTTGCTGCAGGTAGGTGTCGTAGGCGGTCTTGGGATCGCCGACGATCGGGAACGCGGTGTCGTCGATGATCGCGTAGCCGGCCAGCAACAGCAGCTGGTAGGAGCTCAGGCGGGTGAAATCGCGCTCGTTGGCGCCGCTGACCTGGCCGGCCTTGGACGGGTCGGCGTAATCCAGCGGATAGGCGTACAGGATCGCCGGCACCCGCGTGCCCTCCTTGTAGCCCGGCGGCGTGTACAGGGTGAACGACAGTTCCACCCCGTCCTTGCGGGTGTAGGTCACCAGCCGCTTCTTGATCTGCCGCACCAGCGGCGTCGGATCGGGGAAGCGGGTGACCGGCGCGATGCTCGAGGCGTAGACCGCTTCGCCCGCCGCCGCACCGGACTGCGCCTGGCCCAGCGTGCGCAGGTACACGTTCGGCGGATCGGTCGGCGACTGGCGCCAGGTCAGCAGGCGGGTGGTGTCGTCGCCAGCGAATCCGGCGAACACTTCGTCCACGCTGGCATCGCTGCGGAACAGCCGCTCGGTCTTGCCGCTGGCCAGGTCGTAGCGGTCCAGGAACGCGCGGTCGCCGGCCGGCGTGGCGCCCTGCCCGCTCAGGAACAGCGCGCCGCGGTCTTCGTGCAGCACCGCTTCGCCGTTGACCAGCACACGCAGTTCCGGCGTGCCGGGATCGGCGTACAGATCGTCGGTGGACAGGTCGAACAGCACCCGGCCAGGTGCGCCGGCACGGTCGGCGTCGAGCAGCGTGGTGCGCCGCCAGTGGCGGTTCTCGTCGTATTCGTCCAGCAGCGCCTGGCTGCCCTGGGCGAACCAGGACAGGCCGGCGTAGCGTTGGGTCACCCGCGCCAGTTCGCGCGGCTTGGCGGTGAACGGCGCCGCCAGGGTCAGCAGCTTGTCGCGCGCGGGCACGGTGGCCTTCCAGTCGCCGCCGTCCAGCGCCTCGGCCCAGACCAGCGTGGCCGGCTGGTTGGCCCGCCAGGCATACGCACGCGGGCCGGTCGGCACGCCCTGCACCGGTACCCGGTCGGCGACCGGCAGATCGGCCAGCACCCGCTCGCTGCCATTGGAAAGATCCAGCACCGCCACGTCATGAGCGAAACGCGCATACGTGGTGACATAGGAATACGGCCGCTTGAGCCGCTCCACGCGCACGTGGCGGCCGTCGGGCGCGCCATCGACCGCGGTATAGACGGCCGGCGCGCCGACCTTGGTCTGCCTGCCGCTGGCCGCGTCGACGGTGAGCAACTGCGAGGTGGCGTAGTACGTAAACAACGCCTCGTCCTCGGGACTGGACAGCGTGTCGCGCGCCTCGTAGGTGCTGCTCTCGCCCTTGCCCTGGATGGTCTCCTTGACCTCCGGACCCCGCGGCACCGCGGCCTTGCGCGGCGCGGCGCCCAGGTCCTGCGGCACGGTCTTCAGCAGCAGCGTGTCGCTGCCGCCCAGCCACTGGATCTCGCCGCCCAGCACCGGGTTGAGCTGCACGCCGTCGATGCGGCGCACGTTGCCGGTGGCGACGTCGCCCAACCACAGCTCGACACGGTCGGCGGCGGTGTTGTTGAAGGCAAAACGGCGCCCGTCCGGCGACCACACCGGCAGCGCCGGGCAGGCGCCGGCCGGCAGGGTCACCGAGGTCTGCTTGCCGCTGGCCACGTCGACCAGGCTGAAGCCTTCCAGGCAGGCGCGGATACCGTAGCCGTTGGACATGTCGTGGCGGCTGTGGCTGCGCGGCTCCACGCGCACGCCGGCCAGCTTCAGGTACGGCTCGGCGACGCGCGCGATCGGCGGATACTGGGTGCGCTGCACCAGCAGCAGGGTCTTGCCGGTGGGATCCAGCCGCGGCGACGGATTCAACGGCGCGCGCATGACGCCCAGCAGCGGTTCGGGCGGCTGCCGGTAACCGCTGTCGGCGGCCGAAGCGGCAAGCGGCAACAGGCTGGCGAGCGCCAGCGACAAGACCCACCGATACGGCATGACCATGAACTTTGTCCCCTGGCGAATGGCTGCGGCAACGTAGCACACCGCACGGGTCCCTCAGTGGTTCCCCGGCGCCTGCGTCCGTTTTTTGGAGGGCGACAAGGCTGGGTGAGATACGGGCCAAGCCTCGTGCATCCAAACTCCTCGAGACGCTTCGCGCCGTACCCTCACCCCAACCCCTCTCCCGATGGGAGAGGGGCTAGCGGCTGTTCCCTTCTCCCCTCGGGAGAAGGTGCCCCGCAGGGGCGGATGAGGGTACGGGCGCAGCCTTGTGCACCCAAACTTCGCGAGACGCTTTCGCGCCGCACCCTCACCCCAACCCCTCTCCCGGTGGGAGAGGGGCTAGCGGCTGTTCCCTTCTCCCCTCGGGAGAAGGTGCCCCGCAGGGGCGGATGAGGGTACGGGCGCAGCCTCGTGTACCCAACTCCGCGAGACGCTTCGCGCCGGACCCTCACCCCAACCCCTCTCCCGATGGGAGAGGGGCTATGCATGCTCGGCTGTTCCGACCGGGGCAATGCCCCATTTCGGAAAAAGCGACCCACCGGTTTGAAGCCCCAAAACGCAGAACGCCGGGCAGAGCCCGGCGTTCGGTAACGCGATCGCGGAAGCAATCAGCCCAGCAGGTGGGCCACGCCGCTGCGCTCTTCTTCCAGCTCGGCCAGGGTCTTGTCGATGTACTTCTGGCTGAAGTCGTCGATCGGCAGGTCCTTGACCAGGGTGTACTCGCCGTTCTCGGTGGTCACCGCGAAGCCGAACATCACGCCTTCCGGGATGCCGTAGGAGCCGTCGGACGGCACGCCCATGGTCACCCACTTGCCGTTGCTGCCCAGCACCCAGTCGCGCACGTGGTCGATGGCGGCGTTGGCGGCCGAGGCGGCCGAGGACGAGCCGCGCGCCTCGATAATGGCCGCGCCGCGCTTGCCCACGGTCGGGATGAAGGTGTTGGCGTTCCATTCCTGGTCGTTGATCGCCTCGGCGATGGACGCGCCGTCGACGGTGGCGAAGCGGTAGTCCGGGTACATGGTCGGGCTGTGGTTGCCCCACACCACCAGCTTCTCGATGCCGCCGACCGGCTTGCCGAGCTTGCCGGCCAGCTGGCTCAGCGCGCGGTTGTGGTCCAGGCGCAGCATGGCGGTGAAGTTCTTCGGGTTCAGGTCCGGCGCCGACTTCATCGCGATGTAGGCGTTGGTGTTGGCCGGGTTGCCGACCACCAGCACCTTGACGTTGCGGCTGGCGACCTTGTTCAGCGCCGCGCCCTGCGCGGTGAAGATCTTGGCGTTCTCAAGCAGCAGGTCCTTGCGCTCCATGCCCGGGCCGCGCGGGCGCGCGCCGACCAGCAGGGCGATGTCGGCGTCCTTGAACGCCACTTCGGCGTCGTCGGTGCCGATCATGCCGGCCAGCAGCGGGAACGCGCAGTCTTCCAGCTCCATCATCACGCCCTTCAGCGCGGCCTGGGCCTTCTCCATCGGCAGCTCGAGCAGCTGCAGGATCACCGGCTGGTCCTTGCCCAGCATTTCGCCGGAGGCGATACGGAACAGCAGGGCATAGCCGATCTGGCCGGCAGCGCCGGTCACAGCAACACGTACGGGTGTCTTCATGGGGGGTTCCTCTGCTAAAAAAGGGATAAGGGAGTCAGTAGACGCGGTAGCCGAGCGGCTGCAGGTGCGCGTCCAGGGCGGCGCTGAAGTAATCAAAGATGCGGTAGCCGTCGATCACGTGCTGGCCGATCACCGTGATCGGCACGCCTTCGCGGCCCAGGGCAGCGGCGGCCAGGCGGCCGTCCTCCTGCTCCACGTCGAGCACGCGGTAGCGGACCTGGGCACGTTCGAAATCGGCCTGTTGCCGGCGGCAGTAGCCGCACCAGTCGGCGGCCAGCATGACGATGCCGTCCTCGCCGGTGAGCAGCCGCGGATCGCCGGCGGCCAGCGTTGCCGGTGCCGATGTCGCCCCCGCACCGCGCCACCACGCATGCACGCCGCCACCGATTCCGAGCAGCAGCAGACACAGCAGAAGGGGACGCATCGTCATCGAGGGTCGGGCGCGGCAGTCAACCGGGAAATGTTAGCACGCAGGCCATCTGCGACCGGCCGCCGGGGCCGGTCGCGGCGGCACTCAGGCGCCGAGCACGCGGTTCCACTCGGCGACGCGGTCGGCCTTGGCCGCCAGCACCGCATCGGCGTCGCCTTCGATGGTGATCTTGTTGATGACGTCGCCCTGGGCGACGCTGTCGACCACGTCCAGGCCCTGGGTCACCTTGCCGAACACGGTGTGCTTGCCGTCCAGCCACGGGGTGGCGGTGTGGGTGATGAAGAACTGGCTGCCGTTGGTGCTGGGACCGGCATTGGCCATCGACAGCACGCCGCGCTCGTGGCGCACGCCGTTGTTGGTCTCGTCCTCGAAGCGGTAGCCCGGGCCGCCGCGGCCGGAGCCTTCCGGGCAGCCGCCCTGGATCATGAAGTCGGCGATCACGCGGTGGAAGTTCAGCCCGTCGTAGAAGCCGCGCTTGGCCAGGTTCACGAAGTTGGCCACGGTCAGCGGCGCCTTGTCGGGGTACAGCTCGATCGTGATCGGGCCGCGGGCGGTGTCGAAATGGGCGATCAGGGACATGGGATTCCTTGGAAACGGGGGCGTCATTTGGGGCGCATAGGATACACGGCGCTCTGTTCAGGCTTCGCCCGTGCCCGCCACCGGCGCCTGAACGGGCCCGCCCCGCCCGCCGCCGCGGGGCGCCGGCAGGCGGCATGGGATCCGGGTATACTAGGTGGCTTCCTCTCCTTCCTTCTGGCGCCGGCTGGCCCCCTTTCGCATGTCCATCGAAAATCTTCGCAATATCGCCATCGTCGCCCACGTCGACCACGGCAAGACCACCCTCGTCGACTGCCTGCTGAAGCAGTCCGGCACCCTGTCCGAACGTACGGTGCTGGCCGAGCGCGTGATGGACAGCAACGACCAGGAAAAGGAACGCGGCATCACCATCCTGGCCAAGAACACCGCCATCACCTGGCAGGGCAACCGCATCAACATCGTCGACACCCCCGGACACGCCGACTTCGGCGGCGAAGTGGAGCGCGTGCTGTCGATGGTGGACACCGTGCTGATCCTGGTCGACGCGATGGACGGCCCGATGCCGCAGACCCGCTTCGTGACCCAGAAGGCGTTCGCGATGGGCTTCAAGCCGATCGTGGTGGTCAACAAGATCGACCGCCCCGGCGCGCGTCCTGACTGGGTGATCGACCAGGTGTTCGACCTGTTCGACAAGCTCGGCGCGACCAACGAGCAGCTGGACTTCCCGATCGTCTACACCTCGGCGCTGAACGGCTACGCCTCGCTGGACGACAGCGTGCGCGACGGCGACATGACCCCGCTGTACGAAGCGATCATGCAGCACGCGCCGAAGCCGGACGTGGATCCGGACGGCCCGTTCCAGATGCGCATCAGCCAGCTGGACTACAACAACTTCGTCGGCGTGATCGGCATCGGCCGCATCCAGCGCGGCGTGCTGAAGAAGAACATGCCGGTGTCGGTGATCGACCGCGAAGGCAAGAAGCGCCAGGGCAAGGTGCTGCAGGTGCTGGGCTTCCTGGGCCTGGAGCGCATCGAGCAGGACAGCGCGCAGGCCGGCGACATCGTCGCCATCTCCGGCATCCAGGAACTGACCATCTCCGACACCGTGTGCGCGCTGGACGCCCCCGAGGCGCTGCCGCCGCTGACCGTGGACGAGCCGACCATCTCGATGACCTTCCAGGTCAACAACTCGCCGTTCGCCGGCAACAAGGACCTGTCCGGCGGCAAGTTCCTGACCAGCCGCCAGCTCAAGGACCGGCTGGAGCGCGAGACCGTGCACAACGTGGCGCTGAAGGTGCAGCAGCTGGAAGACGCCGACAAGTTCCTGGTCTCCGGCCGTGGCGAACTGCACCTGTCGGTGCTGATCGAGAACATGCGCCGCGAGGGCTTCGAGCTGGCGGTGTCGCGCCCGGAAGTCATCATCAAGGAAATCGACGGCAAGCTGATGGAGCCGGTCGAGCAGTTGGTGGTGGACATCGAAGAGCAGCACCAGGGCGGCGTGATGGAGAAGCTGGGCACCCGCAAGGGCCAGCTCAAGAACATGGAACCGGACGGCAAGGGCCGCGTGCGCCTGGACTACATGATCCCGGCGCGCGGCCTGATCGGCTTCCAGAACGAGTTCCGCACCCTGACCCAGGGCTCGGGCCTGCTGTTCCACGTGTTCGACCACTACGGTCCGAAGGAACAGGGCGCGATCGCCAAGCGCCAGAACGGCGTGATGATCGCCAATGCGCCGGGCGCCACCCCCGCCTACGCGCTGGGCCCGCTGGAAGAGCGCGGCCGCCTGTTCGCCGCCGAAGGCGACAACGTGTACGAAGGCCAGCTGGTCGGCATCCACTCCAAGGACAACGACCTGACCGTCAACGCGATCAAGACCAAGCCGCTGACCAACATGCGCGCCTCGGGCAAGGACGATGCGATCAAGCTGACCCCGGCGATCAAGTACACGCTGGAGCAGGCGCTGGACTTCATCGAAGACGACGAACTGGTCGAAGTCACCCCGAAGGAGATCCGCCTGCGCAAGAAGCACCTGACCGAAAACGAGCGCAAGCGCGCCGGTCGCGCCGGCTGATCGCCAGGTTCCCGTGGCCAGCAAGAAGGCGTACAACCCGGATCCGCATGCGCATCCGGGCCTGCACCTGATCGCACTGCTGGAGGCCGGCAAGGGCCTGCTGGCGGTGCTCGCGGCCACGGGCCTGGAACTGATGGGCCCGCTGCCGCTGCGCGCGGCGGTGGGCCGGCTGATCGTGCGTTTCAGCCTGGATCCCGAGCACGGCGCGCTGCCGTCGCTGCTCACCATGATCAATCCCGGCGCGGTGCACCTGGCCGCCGCCGGCATGCTCGCCTACGGCGTGCTGCACATCGTCGAAGCCTGGGGCCTGTGGCGCGCCAAGGCCTGGGCGTCGATGCTGGGCTGCATCTCCGCCGCCATCTATCTGCCGTTCGACATCTACGCGATCGTGCGCCATCCCGGCTGGGCCGCATGGGCGGTGCTGGCGATCAACCTCGCCGTGGTCGGCATCCTGGCCCGCGACCTGATCCGGCGCCGACGGCGTCCTGCGCACTGAGCGCACGCGGGCGAACGCCCGCACCGGTTTGCCAATCCCCATAGCGCTGCGTAGCCTCCTGGAGAACGACTCCCGGGAAATCCGCCGATGCGTCTGCTGCCCGTCCTGTTGCTGTGCGGCGCCCTCGCCGGCTGCCGGCATGCCGCCCTGCCCGAGACCACCGCGACAGCCCCACCCGCGTTCGCCTACGCCGAAGCCGACATCGCCACGCTGCAGGCGCAGATGGCGCGCGGCACGCTCGACAGCGCCGGCCTGACCGCGGCCTACCTGCAGCGGATCGAGGCGCTGGACCGGCAGGGACCGGCGCTGCACGCGATCATCGAACTCAATCCGCACGCCCTGGACGAAGCGCGGCAGCTGGACGCCGAACGCCGCGCCGGACAGCTGCGCGGCCCGCTGCACGGCATCCCGCTGGTGGTGAAGGACAACATCGATGCGCGGCCGATGGCCAACTCGGCCGGCTCGCTGGCCCTGGCCGACTTCCACCCGCCGCACGACGCCTTCCTGGTGCAGCGCCTGCGCCAGGCCGGCGCGGTGATCCTGGGCAAGAGCAACCTCAGCGAGTGGGCCAACTTCCGTTCCAGCACCTCCAGTTCCGGCTGGAGCGCGCGCGGCGGACAGACCCGCAATCCCTACGTGCTCGATCGCAATCCCTGCGGTTCCAGCGCCGGCACCGGCGTGGCCGTGTCGGCCAACCTGGCCGCGGCCGGCATCGGCACCGAGACCGACGGCAGCATCGTCTGCCCGGCCGCGGTGAACGGCCTGGTCGGACTGAAACCGACCGTCGGCCTGGTCAGCCGCGACGGCATCATCCCGATTTCCGCCAGCCAGGACACGGCCGGACCGATGACCCGCAGCGTCGCCGATGCGGCGGTGCTGCTGAGCGTGCTGGCCGCGCCCGACCGTACCGACCCGGCCACCACCGCGGCACCGCGCCCAGCCGGTTACGACTACAGCGCACACCTGCGCCGCGACGCGCTGCGCGGCGCGCGCATCGGCCTGCTGCCCTCGCCGCTCACCCAGAGCGCGGACATCGCCGCGGCGCAGGCGCGTGCGGTGGCCGCATTGCGCGCCGCCGGCGCCACCGTGGTCGATGCGCGGATTCCCACCGCCGGGCAATGGGACGACGCCGAACTGAGCGTGTTGCTGACCGAGTTCAAGGCCGGGCTGGAACGCTACCTCGACACGCGCCAGGTGCCGCTGCGCACCCTGGCGCAACTGATCGCGTTCAACCGCGCGCATGCCGAGCGCGAGCTGGCGCACTTCGACCAGGCGCTGTTCGAACAGGCGCAGGCCACCCGCGGCGTGGACGACCCGGCCTACCTGGAAGCGCGGGCGAAAGCCCGGCGCCTGGCCGGCACGGACGGTATCGATGCGGCGCTGCGCGCGCAGCGCCTGGATGCGCTGATCGCGCCGACCACCGGCCGCGCCTGGAAGACCGACCCGCTGCACGGCGACGACTTTCCCGGCGCCAGCTACGGCGCGGCGGCGGTGGCCGGCTATCCCAGCCTGACCGTGCCGATGGGCGCCAGCGATGGCCTGCCGCTGGGCCTGCTCTTCATCGGCACCGCCTGGAGCGAACCGCGGCTGATCGAACTGGGCTACGCCTACGAACAGCGCAGCCGCGCACGCACGCCGCCGGCCTTCTTGCCGACGCTACCGCAGACCACGGAGCATCCGTAAAACCGGTAGCACCCTGTAGGAGCGGCTTCAGCCGCGACCGGACGCATCAGCAAAGTCCCGGTCGCGGCTGAAGCCGCTCCTACAGGTTTCATGGACTGCTTCATCGCCTGCCAGCAAAGCAGAACCCATGCGCTACAACACGCATGGACGCCGCAGGCACCAGCTGCAACGACGACACGAAGACACAGCACACACTGTGACGCTATACGGCATCCGGCCTCGGCGCATCAGAATCCTGCACCGCCGTCGCCGCCGGCGCGCCATCCTCGGCGCCGGGCGAGCGCATCGTCGCCGAGTCGCTGGTCGTCGAGGGCGGCCGCGGTGCCGCGCGCGCAGTGTCCGAGGAGATCTCCGCGCGCAGCTTCGGCAAGGCATACGGATGTTCGCGAGTCAGGAAATCGATCATCCGTTCGCGCACGATGCAACGCAGGTCGAACGCATCGCCGGAGTTGCGCGCGCTGACCAGCAGCCGCACCTGGATCGTGCTCTCGCTGGTCTCGGTCACCTGGGTCACGCAGACGCGGCCGTCCCACAGCGGTTCGCTCTTGCAGATGCGCTCCAGTTCGGCACGCAGCTGCGGCATCGGCGTGCGGTAGTCCAGCCACAGGAACGCGGTGCCGAGCAGGTCGGCGCTGCTGCGGGTCCAGTTCTGGAACGGGTTCTCGATGAACCAGGTCAGCGGCACTACCATGCGCCGCTCGTCCCAGATCCGCACTACCACGTAGGAACTGCCGATCTCCTCGATACGGCCCCACTCGCCTTCGACGATGACTACGTCGTCGAGCCGGATCGGCTGGGTCAGGGCGATCTGCAGGCCGGCGATCAGGTTGCCGAACACCGGCTTGGCGGCGATACCGGCGACCAGGCCGATGATGCCGGCCGAGGCCAGGAGCGTGGTGCCTATCTGGCGCACCGCGGGGAAGGTCAGCAGCACCACCGAGGTGCCGAGCAGGATGATCGTGCCCATCGCCACGCGTGCCAGCACCCGGGTCTGGGTCTGGATGCGCCGCGCGGTCAGATTGTCGGCCACCTCGATCGGATAGCTGCGCAGGATCGCCTTTTCCAGCGCCGCGGCACCGCGTACCAGCAGCCAGGTCACGCAGCCGATCATGCCGATGTGCAGCAGGTGCTGCAGGTCGGTCAGCGCGCGCTCGTCCAACGGCGTGGATTCCAGCGCGAAGCTGAGCATCAGCATCGGCAACAGGAAGGCCATCGGCACGCTGAGCACGCGCACGATGCGCGCACGCCGGTAGTCGCGCCCGCGCATGCGCTGCGCGATGCGCAGCAACAGCCACCAGGCGAGGAAGCCGAGCACTACCGCGGCGCCGATCGGCAACGTGTACTCGCGCCACGGGAGCCAGTCGAGATCCAGTTTCAAGATGCGCTCCTTGAAGGGGGGAGGAGTCGCGACAGTGTGACAAAGCAAGTATGAGCGCGATGTCGAGCGCCGCGCCGCGGTACAGATCGCGTCATCGCGAGGCGCGCGCATGGTGCAGATACGGGACAGGCTTATCGCGGCGAGCGGCGCGCCGTTCCTGGCGCAGCCCTGCCCGATGCACGCGATTGCCTCGTGCGCGGCCCGTGCCGGCGGCAAGCAACTGACCAACGTCTCCCGCAGCAGCCGCTGCAGGCAATGCGTCTTCCGTTATGTTCGAAGCTGGACGCAGCAGACGTGGCACCTGCCAGGACCCGATGCGTCGCAATCGCCAAACGGTACGCAATGCCTCCCAGACGCAGGCAACCTACGTGCGCACCGCAGCCGCATGCGGGGTGCCGGAATCGGCGACGTCACGCACGTAGACGCGCCGAGCGCCACAACATCGGCGGCCGGCGCGCAGCGCACCGGCAAGCGCGCTGCGGCGACCGTGGGCGCGCGCCGTCAGCCGGTCGTCAGCGGCACGCTGCGCCCGTTCTGCTTGCGCACGATCGCCAGCGCGATCTCCAGCGACTGCTCGTAGTTCAGGCGCGGGTCCACGCTGGAGCGGTAGGCCCGTTCCAGGTCGCGCTCGGTCAGCTCGCGCGCGCCGCCGGTGCATTCGGTGACGTCTTCGCCGGTCAGCTCCAGATGCACGCCGCCCAGCCGCGTGCCGGCCGCGGCGTGGATGTCGAACGACTGCTCCACCTCGCCCAGCACGTTGTCGTAGCGCCGCGTCTTGTAGCCGTTGCTGGTGCTCTCGGTATTGCCGTGCATCGCATCGCACACCCACAGCACGCGGCGGCCGTCGCGCTTCACCGCATCCAGCAGCGGCGGCAGCTTCTCCGCGATCTGCGCCGCGCCCATGCGGTGGATGAAGGTCAGCCGGCCCGGTTCGTCCTCGGGATTGAGCACGTCGATCAGGCGCAGCAACTGGTCCGGCTGCGCCGACGGCCCGACCTTGATCGCGATCGGATTGCGGATGCCGCGGAAATACTCCACGTGCGCGCCGTCCAGCGCGGCGGTACGCATGCCGATCCACGGATAGTGCGTGCTGAGGTTGAACCAGCCCCACTGCCGCGGCACTTCGCGGGTCAGCGCTTCCTCGTACGGCAGCAGCAGCGCTTCGTGCGAGGTGTAGAAATCGACCCGGTTGAGGTTGTACAGCTGCGCGCCGGACAGCGTCTCCATGAAGCGCACCGCGTCGCCGATCGAGGACACCATCTTCTGGTAGTCCTCGGCCAGCGGCGAATAGCCGACCCAGCTCAGGTTCCAGTATTCGGGATGGTGCAGGTCGGCGAAGCCGCCGTCGATCAGCGCGCGCACGAAGTTCATCGTCATCGCCGACCGCGAGTGCGCGGTGATCATCCGCCGCGGATCGGGCACGCGCGCCTGCGCGGTGAACTCCGGGCCGTTGACCACGTCGCCGCGGTAGCTGGGCAGGGTCACGCCGTCGCGGGTCTCGGTATCGGCCGAGCGCGGCTTGGCGTACTGGCCGGCGTAGCGCCCCACCCGCACCACCGGCAGGCGCAGGCCGTGCACCAGCACCAGGCTCATCTGCAGCAGCACCTTGAGCCGGTTGGAGATCGTGCCGGACTCGCAATCGCTGAAGTTCTCCGCGCAATCGCCGCCCTGCAGCAGGAAACGCTTGCCTTCCTGCGCCTCGGCCAGCTGCTTCTTCAGCGCGAAGATCTCCCACGAGGTGACCAGCGGCGGCAGGTGGCGCAATTCGCCCAGCGTCGCCTCCAGCGCCTGCGCATCCGGATAGACCGGCATCTGCAACGCGGGTTTGCCGCGCCAGCTTGCGGGCGCCCAGGACGGCGAAGCGGATTCGGGCGCGGCGGCGGGGACGGACAGGTTCATGAAAGGACTCCTTGGCAACCTGCGATGTTCGCAGAGCCTGGCCGCGACGCAAAGCACTGCGTGACGCGCTCGCGCAGCCGTGGCCGCAATCGGTGCCTGGACATGAACGCCAGGCAAAGCGTGCAAGCCGGCCATGACTTCCGGCCTACGCCGGCGCCGCTGCGAAAGCAGAATGTTATTACATAACAAATACGCATCCCTTCCATTCCAGGTCTCGCCCACGCCATGACGCCCCGCCCCCTCCCCGCCGCCATCGCCCTCGTCCTGTTGGCCGCCCCCGGCCTAGTGCTCGCCGCCGATGCGGTTACCGCTGACACCGACACCCAGCACACCACCGATCTGGATGCGGTCACCGTCACCGCCAAGCTGGAGGCGGCACGCAACGCGCTGTCGCCGGACATCGGCAGCAGCCAGTACACGATCAGCGCCGAAGACATCGAGCGCTTGCCGCTGGGCGCCTCCACCCCGCTCAACCAGGTGCTGCTGCAGGCGCCGGGCGTGGTCCAGGATTCCTATGGCGGCATCCACGTGCGCGGCGACCACGCCAACCTGCAGTACCGCATCAATGGCGTGCTGATCCCCGAGTCCATCTCCGGCTTCGGCCAGAGCCTGGACCCGCGCACGATCAAGAGCATCAAGCTGCTCGACGGCGCGCTGCCGGCGCAGTTCGGCGACCGCACCGCGGCCGTGGTGGACATCACCACCAAGAGCGGCGTGGAACTGGGCAACGGCGGCAGCGTCGGCATCACCGGCGGCTCCTACGGCACGCTCAATCCGAACGCCTCCTGGTGGGGCAGCAGCGGCCGCTGGAGCTGGTTCGTCACCGGCGACTACGAGCAGAACAAGCTGGGCATGGAGAATCCGGTCAACAGCCGCGAGCCCGACCACGACAAGACCCATCAAGGCAAAGGCTTCGCCGACCTCAGCTACCTGATCGACGAGAACACCCGGCTCAGCCTACTGGTCGGCTATGCCAACAACCGCTTCCAGATCCCGAACAATCCGGGGCAGACCCCCGCCTACGACTACCTGGGCACCACCGACTTCGATTCGTCCAAGCTCGACGAGAACCAGCGCGAGAACACCCGCTTCGGCACCCTGGTGCTGCAGGGCTCGCTCGGCGCCACCAGCTACCAGCTGTCGGCCGGTCAGCGCTACAGCAGCGTCGCGTTCTCGCCCGACGTCGCCGGCGACCTGATCTTCAACGGCGTCGCCTCGCAGGTGGACCGCAGCAACCGCGCCAACACCGTGCAGGCCGACTTCTCCACCCCGCTCGGCGACGCGCACACGCTGCGCTACGGCCTGTACGGCAACTTCGAGCACGCCATCGCCAGCAACAACTCCTATGTGTTCCCGGCCGATGCCGACGGCAACCAGACCAGCAACGTGCCGGTCTTCATTCCCGACGCCAGCCGCTTCCACGCCAGCACCTACGCGCTGTACCTGCAGGACGAATGGAAGATCGGCGACGACTGGACCGTGAACTACGGCGTGCGCGGCGACCGCTACAAGGCGTTCGGCACCACCGAAGGCCAGCTCAGCCCGCGCCTGGGCGTGGTCTGGCAGGCCAGCGCCGACACCACGGTGCACGCCGGCTATGCGCGCTACTTCACTCCGCCGGCCAGCGAACTGATCTCCACCAGCGACATCGCCCTGTACGACGGCACCACCAACCAGCAGTCCACCGCCGGCGGCGCGACCACGCCGCTGAGCGAGCGCAGCGACTATTACGACCTGGGCATCTCGCAGGTGGTCAACGAGCACCTGACCCTGGGCCTGGACACCTATTACCGCAAGGCCGACCGCCTGCAGGACGAGGGCCAGTTCGGCGCCGCCTATGTGTACTCCACCTTCAACTACCGCTACGGCCGCATCCGCGGCGCGGAGTTCAGCGCCGACTACAGCAATGGTCCGGTCACCGCCTACTTCAACGTCGCCTACAGCAAGGCGATGGGCAAGCGGGTCATGACCAGCCTGTACAACTTCGATCCGGACGCGCTGGCCTACGCCTACGACAACTGGATCCACCTGGACCACGACCAGAAGTTCACCTCCTCCGGCGGCATCAGCTACGCGATCGACGACGCCAGCCGGATCGGCGCCAACTACCTATTTGGCAGCGGCCTGCGCACCGATACCGACACCGTGCCCAACGGCGGCGAGCTGCCTTCGTACTTCCAGCTGAACCTCAGCGCCGGCCACGACTTCGCGCTCAGCGCGCATCCGCTGCACGCGCAAGTGGCGGTGCTCAACGTGCTCGATCGCGCCTATCAGCTGCGCGACGGCGGCGGCATCGGCGTGTTCGCTCCGCAATGGGCACCGCGCCGCGGCGTCTACCTGAGCCTGCAGCAGGATTTCTGAGGCCGGTGCGCAACCAGCCCGCGCCCGCGACGGGCCGGCCTGGTTGCATGGATGGGAGCGGCGCAGCGATCGTTCGCGGCGGCTGCGTCCTGATCCCACCACAGCACACTGTAGGAGCGACTTCAGTCGCGACAGGACCTTACCGATAGCAACCGATGGCATCTGTCGCGACTGAAGTCGCTCCTACAGGTGCGCTATCGCTCTGCCCACGGCAAGGCGCGCAGCACGCGGCAATCTCAGTGCAGCGAACGCCGCCGGGCCTTGAACCCGGCATACAGCGCGAACAGCGCCAGCGCCACGAAACAGATCAGGCACCACATCGGCATCGACAGGCCGAGGAAGCGCCAGTCGATGCTGCCGCAGTCGCCGGTCCCGGTCAGCACCCGGCGCAGCACTTCGAACGGCCCCATCGTCTCGCGCAGGAAGCCCAGCGGCGGCCCGCATCCGGCCATCGGGTCGGGAAACAATTGCACCGACACGTGCTTGGTGGAAATGCCGGCGCCGATGGCCGCGGCCAGGAACGCCAGCACGCCATAGACCTTGCGCCCGCCGCTGCGGGCCGGGCCGTGCAAGGCGCCGAGCAGGAACAGCAGGCCCAGCGCGGCGAACGCGATGCGCTGGAAGATGCACAGCGGACAGGGCTCGATGCCGAGCTGCACCTGCACGTAGATCGCATAGCCCAGCAGCCCGGCACAGATCAGAAAACCGAGCAGGAACTGCGCGCGGAAACTCCAGCGTAACGGATTCATCGGACTCGAACTCGCATCGACGATTCCGGCATTATCCGCGATCGTGCGCTCCATCACCATGTGTCATGGCGCTGTTGGGCGCCCTCGCCCAAACGGCGATCGCGCTCCACCAATCCCCAATCTCGACTCCCCAATCCCGGCCCCAAAAGCAAAAAAGCCCGGACATGCCGGGCTTCTTGCTGACGCGGTGCGGGCCGGATTTACTCGGCCACTTCCTCGGCGATCGCGGTCGGGCGATCGACCAGCTCGACGTACGCCATCGGCGCGTTGTCGCCGGCGCGGAAGCCGCACTTCAGGATGCGCAGGTAGCCGCCCGGACGCGCCTGGTAACGCGGGCCCAGCTCGACGAACAGCTTGCCCACCGCTTCCTTGTCGCGCAGGCGCGAGAAGGCCAGACGGCGATTGGCGACGCCATCGACCTTGGCGATGGTGATCAGCGGCTCGGCGACGCGACGCAGTTCCTTGGCCTTCGGCAGGGTGGTCTTGATCAGCTCGTGCTTGAACAGCGAAGCCGCCATGTTGGAGAACATCGCCTGGCGATGGGCGCTGGTGCGGTTGAACTTGCGGCCGGATTTCTGGTGACGCATGGTGTCGGTTCCTATGGAAAGTTGAAACTGCTGGGGATCGCTGTCGCCGTCCTGGCGTTGAACAATGGACTGCGGATGGTCCGAGCCGGCCGTCCCTGACCGGACAACGCCGCGGGCTTGAGGACCCGTCGGCGTAGGTGTGCAACTTATGCGGCGCGAAGCGCCGCGACGGCGCCCGTGCTTCCCTCCCTGGCGGTCTTACCTGGACTGCGTGGAGTCCTGCCCGGCCATCCTGGCCGGACCTGCAGCGCGTCCGTGGCCGATGCCGGTGCGGCATCGGCCAGGTGCGATTGCTTAGCCGAGCATGCCGTGCTGGGCGACGCCGGCCGGCGGCCAGTTCTCCAGCTTCATGCCGAGCGACAGGCCGCGCTGGGCCAGCACTTCCTTGATCTCGGTCAGCGACTTCTTGCCGAGGTTCGGGGTCTTGAGCAGCTCCACTTCGGTCTTCTGGATCAGATCGCCGATGTAGTAGATGCTCTCGGCCTTGAGGCAGTTGGCCGAACGCACGGTCAGCTCCAGATCGTCGATCGGACGCAGCAGCACCGGATCCACGCCGTTGCTGGCCGGCTTGGCCGCGCCACGGTCGCGATGGGTGAAGTCGCCGAACACCGACAGCTGATCGCTGAGGATGTCGGCGGCGGTGCGCACGGCTTCCTCGGCGTCGATCGTGCCGTTGGTCTCGATGTCCAGGACCAGCTTGTCCAGGTCGGTACGCTGCTCGACGCGCGCGGATTCGACCGCGTAGGCGACGCGGCGCACCGGCGAGAACGACGCATCCAGGATCAGGCGACCGATGGTGCGGGTTTCCTCGTCCGGACGGCGACGCGCGGCGGCCGGCTGGTAGCCGAAACCACGCTCGATCTTCAGACGCATGTTGATCGCCATGTCCTTGGTCAGGTGGCAGATCACGTGGTCGTTGTTGAGGATCTCAACGTTATGGTCGGTCTTGATGTCGGCAGCAGTGACCGTGCCCGGACCCTGCTTGGACAGCGACAGCGTGGCGCTGTCGCCGGTGTGTATGCGGATGGCCACGTCCTTGAGGTTGAGCAGGACATCCAGCACGTCCTCCTGCAGCCCTTCGACCGTGGTGTACTCGTGCAGCACGCCGTCGATCTCGACTTCGGTGATCGCGAAGCCGGGGATCGAGGACAGCAGCACGCGACGCAGGGCGTTGCCCAGCGTGTGCCCATACCCGCGCTCCAAGGGCTCGATTACGACCTTGGCGCGGTTGTCGGTAAGGCGTTCGATCTGCGGCCCACGCGGGCGCAGAACCTGGTTGGCGGTAACCGTCATGTTGCGGGTTCTCCTGACGAGCCTCCGTTGCCGGAGGCTCTCCAATGTGATTACTTCGAATACAACTCGACGATCAGCGCTTCGTTGATGTCGGCAGGCAGGTCCGCACGATCCGGCACGGCCTTGAAGATGCCGCTGAACTTCTTCGAATCGACCTCGACCCAGGACGGGTTCAGGTCGTGCGTTTCGGCAACGGTCAGCGCTTCCTGCACGCGAAGCTGCTTCTGCGCCTTTTCCGACAGGGCGATCGCGTCGCCGGCCTTGACCTGGTACGAAGCCAGGTTCACCGACTTGCCGTTGACCAGCACGCCACGGTGCGACACCAGCTGGCGCGCGGCCGGGCGGGTGACGGCGAAGCCCATGCGGTAGACGACGTTGTCCAGGCGGGTTTCCAGCAGCTGCAGCAGGTTCTCGCCGGTGTTGCCCTTCTTGGTCGAGGCCTTCTTGTAGTAGTTGCGGAACTGACGCTCCAGCAGACCGTAGATACGCTTAACCTTCTGCTTTTCGCGCAGCTGGGTGGCGTAGTCGGACAGCTTGCCCTTGCGGGCGGTCGCGCCGTGCTGGCCGGGCTTCTGCTCCAGCTTGCACTTGGAGTCCAGCGCACGCGCCGGGCTCTTGAGGGAAAGATCGGCGCCTTCGCGGCGCGCGAGCTTACAGGTAGGACCGATATAACGAGCCATTTCTTATCGCTCCTTTAGACGCGACGCTTCTTCGGCGGACGGCACCCGTTGTGCGGGATCGGCGTCACGTCGATGATGTTGGTGATCTTGTATCCGACGTTGTTCAACGAACGGACGGCGGACTCGCGACCCGGACCCGGGCCCTTGATGCGCACTTCCAGCGACTTCACGCCGTAGTCGAGCGCAGCGCGCCCGGCCTTCTCGGCGGCAACCTGCGCCGCGAACGGCGTGGACTTGCGCGAACCGCGGAAACCGGCGCCACCGGAGGTCGCCCAGGACAACGCATTGCCCTGACGGTCGGTGATGGTCACGATGGTGTTGTTGAACGAAGCGTGGACGTGGGCGACGCCGTCGGTGACGACGCGCTTGATCTTCTTCTTGGTTTTTGCTGCTGCGGGCTTAGCCATGTCTGTCCCTTACTTCCTGATCGCCTTGCGCGGGCCCTTGCGGGTGCGGGCGTTGGTGCGGGTGCGCTGACCACGCAGCGGCAGGCCGCGACGATGACGCAGGCCGCGGTAGCAGCCCAGGTCCATCAGACGCTTGATGGCGATGCCCACTTCGCGACGCAGGTCGCCTTCGACGATGTACTTGCCGACTTCGAGGCGCAGGCGCTCGATTTCCGGCTCGGACAGGTCACGGATCTTGGTGGTCGAGGTCACGCCTGCGGCTTCGCAGACCTTCTTCGAACGGGTACGGCCGATGCCGAAAATGCTTTGCAACCCGACCCAGACGTGCTTCTGGGCTGGAAGGTTGACGCCTGCAATACGCGCCATGACGCGGTTCTCCAACTGAGTGATGGCCCGACGGCGCACTGTGGCGCCATCCGGCAGGATGGATCAAAAAGTGAACTTGTAAGTCTAGCAAGGTCTCGGGTTACATGGAAGCCCGTGGAACCTTTCGGTTCCGCAGGCCCGGCATGGGGAGTGTGCCCATGCTCCGGCGCCGGACGTCGTTGGCCGGGGTGAGGATCCACCTCGGCCGCCCGCGCTACTCCAGCGCAGGACCACCACGTCTCACCCACGCACGAGACCGCTGCATGGGCCGCCCTTCAAGTGGGAAGGCTGCGCCCGGGAACCGGGGCGCCTTCACCGAAGGAAGTCAAATTATAGCAATCAACCGCGGGCGAAACCGCCGCCGCGCGAGCCACCCTTGAGGTTGGCCTTTTTCAACAGGCTTTCGTACTGGTGCGACATCAGGTGCGCCTGGATCTGCGCGATGAAGTCCATCACCACCACGACCGCGATCAGCAGCGAGGTGCCACCGAAATGGAACGAGGTGCCGAGCTGCGCGCGCATGATTTCCGGCAGCAGGCAGACGATCACCAGGTACAGCGAGCCGGCGGCGGTCAAGCGGGTCAGCACGCCGTCGACGTAGTCGGCGGTGGCCTTGCCCGGACGGATACCCGGGATCAGCGCGCCGGACTTCTTCAGGTTGTCCGCGGTTTCCTGCGAGTTGAACACCAGCGCGGTATAGAAGAACGCGAACCCGATGATCAGCGCGGCGAACACGATCATGTGCACCGGCTCGCCCGGGCCCAGCGCATTGGCGATGCGCTGCAGCCAGCTGCCGAAGGTGCTGTTGGAGGCGGCCTGGCCCGACCACATCGACAGCGTCGCCGGGAAGGCGAGGATGCTCGAGGCGAAGATCGGCGGAATCACGCCGGCCATGTTCAGCTTCAGCGGCAGGAACGAGGTCTGGTTCATGTACGCGTTGCGGCCGCCCTGGCGTCGCGCGTAGTTCACCGTGATCCGCCGCTGCCCGCGCTCGACGAACACCACGAACAGGGTGAAGGCGAGAATGGTCAGCACGATCAGCAACAGCGAGATGAAGCTCATGTTGCCGTCGCGGTAGGCTTCCACGGTCTGGATCGCCGCCGCCGGCAGGCCGGCGACGATGCCGGCGAAGATGATCAGCGACACGCCGTTGCCGATGCCGCGTTCGGTGACCTGTTCGCCGACCCACATCAGGAAGATGGTGCCGGCGGTCAACGCGATCACCGCGGTGAGCACGAAGCCCATGCCCGGCGCGTACACCACCGGTGCGCCGCCCGGTGCGGTCTGGTTCTGCAGCGCCAGCGCGATACTGCCGCCCTGCACCACCGCCAGCAGCACCGCGCCGATGCGCGAATACTGGGTGATCTTGCGCCGGCCGGATTCGCCCTCCTTCTGCATCGCCTTCAGCGACGGGAAGATGTGCGTGGCCAACTGGATCACGATCGATGCCGAGATGTACGGCATCACGTTCAACGCGAAAATGCTGAAACGGTGCAGGGCGCCGCCCGAGAACATGTTGAACATGTCCACGATGCCGCCGCCCTGCGCCTGCATCAGCGCAAGCATGGCCTCGGGATTGACGCCCGGCACCGGCACGTAGCAGCCGATGCGGTAGACGATCAATGCCCCGACAACGAACAACAGGCGCTGGCGAAGTTCCGTGAACTTGCCGAGCCCGCCGCCGAGATTTCCCATGCCAGCCTGCGCCATCTGCGTGTTACTCCTGCACGCTGCCGCCGGCAGCTTCGATTGCCGCCTTGGCACCGGCGGTCGCGGCGACGCCCTTCAGCACGAACTTCTTGGTCAGTTCGCCCTTGAGGACGACCTTGGCCTTCTTCGCGGTGCTCGGGACCAGCTTCGCGGCGCGCAGCGCGGCGAAATCGATCTCGCCTTCCGGCAGGTTGTCGAGCTGGTAGGACAGCACTTCGGCGGTGTCCTTGGCCAGCTTGGAACGGAAGCCGATCTTCGGCAGACGGCGCTGCATGGGGGTCTGGCCGCCTTCGAAGCCGGCCTTGATCTTGCCGCCGCCCTTGCGCGCGAACGAACCCTTGTGGCCGCGGCCGGCGGTCTTGCCCAGGCCGGAACCGATGCCGCGGCCGACGCGGGTGCGCTCGGTGCGCGCGCCCGGGGCGGGCTTCAGATCATTCAGATGCAAAGTCATGGTCGCTTACTCCTCAACCTGGACGAGGTACTGAACCTTGTTGATCAGGCCGCGTACCTGCGGGCTGTCCTTCAGTTCACGCACATCGTTGAGCTTGTTCAGGCCCAGCGCACGCACCGACAGGCGGTGACGCGACTGGGTACCACGAAGGCCGCGCACCAGGCGCACCTTCACCGTCTTGTTGGACTCATTAGCCATGGTTGAGTTCCTCCACCTTCTTGCCGCGCTTGGCCGCGATGCGCGACGGCGACTGCATGTCTTCCAGGCCGCGCAGCGTGGCGCGCACCAGGTTGATCGGGTTGCGCGAACCGACGGCCTTGGCCAGCACGTTCTTGACGCCGACCGCTTCCAGCACGGCGCGCATCGCGCCACCGGCGATGACGCCGGTACCTTCCGAGGCGGGCATCATGAACACGCGCGCCGCGCCGTGGCCGGACTTCACCGGGTGCCACAGGGTGCCGTTGTTCAGATCGATGTTGAGCATGCCCTTGCGCGCATACTCCATCGACTTCTGGATCGCGACCGGCACTTCGCGCGCCTTGCCGTAACCGAAGCCGATCTTGCCGTTGCCGTCGCCGACCACGGTCAGCGCGGTGAAGGTGAACTGGCGACCGCCCTTGACCGTCTTGCTGACGCGGTTGACCGCGACCAGCTTTTCGATCATGCCGTCGTCGACTTTCTCTTCGCGGTTGCGGTCGCGATCACGACCCCGCGGTGCACGCTGTTCTTCAGCCATTTGAGTATTCCTTGGTAGTTGAAAGATTTACGGCTTGCATGCCGCTTGTAGTTGTTGACTGGAACCGTGCTCCCCGGGCGCGCGCACAAGGCGCGCCAAGGTCCGATGCAGCCCGCATCGGCAGGTCGGGCGCGGCGCGGACGCCGCTCCCGCAAGGATCAGAACTGCAGGCCGCCTTCGCGCGCGGCTTCGGCCAGCGCCTTGATGCGGCCGTGGTAGCGGTAGCCCGAGCGGTCGAAGGCGACCTTCTCGATGCCCGCGGCCTTGGCGCGCTCGGCGATCAGCTTGCCGACCTTGGCGGCCGCCTCGCTGTTCTTGCCGCTCTTCAGGCCGTCCTTGACGTCGGCCTGCAGGGTGTTCGCCGCAGCGATCACCTTGGAGCCGTCGGCAGTGAAGACCTGCGCGTACAGGTGCTGGCCGGTGCGCAGCACCGACAGGCGCGCGACGCCGAGTTCGCGGATGTGCGCACGGGTCGACTTGGCGCGACGCAGGCGGGCGATGTTCTTGTTGATGGTCATGTCTGTGTCCTACGGAAGCTGAAGGAAGCGAGGCGTTCGTGGGGAATCCGGCCTCGCAAGGCCGGACTCCTGGCGGAAGGACCTGGCTTAGGCCTTCTTGGCTTCCTTGCGAATGATGGCTTCACCGGCGTACTTCACACCCTTGCCCTTGTAGGGCTCCGGCGGACGGAAACCGCGGATCTTGGCGGCGACTTCGCCGACGCGCTGCTTGTCGGCGCCCTGCACCACGATCTCGGTCTGAGTCGGGGCGGCCAGGGTGATGCCTTCCGGCGCCTTGAACACGACCGGGTGCGAGAAACCGAGCGCCAGGCTCAGGTCCTTGCCCTGCATCGTGGCGCGGTAGCCGACGCCGACCAGCTCGAGCTTGCGCTCGAAGCCTTCGGACACGCCGTGCACCATGTTCGCCAGGATCGCGCGAACGGTACCGGTGATGGCGATCTGCGACGGGTCGTTCGCCGACAGCGTGGCGACACCGTTTTCCTGCTTGATTTCGACGCCAGCCGGCTTCGGCAGCGACAGGGTGCCCTTCGGACCCTTGACGCTCACCACTTCGGACTGGACGCTCAGTTCGACGCCCTTCGGGAGGGAAATCGGCTTCTTGGCTACGCGGGACATTTACTTGCTCCTTCCCTTAGGCCACGAAGCACAGGACTTCGCCACCGACGCCGGCCTGACGGGCCTGCGCATCGGTCATGATGCCCTTGGACGTGGAAATGATGGCAACGCCCAGGCCGCCGAGAACCTTCGGCAGCTCGGCCTTACCGCGATATTGGCGCAGGCCCGAACGCGACACGCGCTTGAGCGTATCGATGACCGGACGGCCCTCGAAATACTTCAGCACGATTTCCAGCTCGGACTTGTTGTTCTCGATCGCATTGACGCGCAGGTCGCTGATGTAGCCTTCGGCCTTCAGCACTTGCGCGATCGCAACCTTGATCTTGGAGGACGGCATCTTCACCGTCGGCTTGCCAACCGCGGCCGCATTCTTGATGCGGACCAGCAGGTCGGCGATGGGATCAGTCATGCTCATGGTGTCTACCTTTGAGTGCACCGATATCCGCTTTCGCGAAAATCTTGTGATGTGAAGCTGTGGAATGGAGCAGTGATATGCAGCGTGGAACGTCCTGGAGAAGGCCAGGGCCTACCGCGACTCGACCCGCTGGACGCAGGCAAGGAGCGGGATTATACGACAAAAAGTCCGACTTGCGTCGGACTCGTTGGCTGAACAGCAAGTGGGCGGTCGACCGCCCTGCCCCGGGCTCCGCGAACGGAGCCGGGACCACCGGTTGTTACCAGCTGGCCTTGCGCAGGCCCGGCACGTCGCCGTTCATCGTCGCCTTGCGCAGCATGTTGCGGCCCAGGCCGAACTTGCTGTACACGCCACGCGGGCGGCCGGACAGTTCGCAACGGGTGCGCTGGCGGCTCGGCGACGAATCGCGCGGCAGCTTCTGCAGCTTGACCACCGCTTCGGCCTTCTCGTCGTAGGACGAGCTGTCGGCGGCGATGATCTTCTTCAGCGCATCACGCTTGTCGGCGAACTTCTTCGCCAGCTTCTTGCGCTTGATGTCGCGGTTGACCATGGAGGTCTTTGCCATCTGTAAATCCTCGGGATTCGAGAGTGGGGATTGGAGATTTCCAGAACCCGGGATGTGATGGGCGCAGCGCCCTTCCATCCCGAATCCCGAATCCCGAATCCCGGCTGTCAATCAGTTACGGAACGGGAACTTGAACGCTTCGAGCAGCGCCTTCGCTTCGGCGTCGGTCTTGGCGGTGGTGGTGATGGCGATATCCATGCCGCGGATCGCGTCGACGGCGTCGAAGTCGATTTCCGGGAAGATGATCTGTTCCTTCACGCCCATGTTGAAGTTGCCGCGACCGTCGAAGGAGCGACCGGACACACCACGGAAGTCGCGCACGCGCGGCAGCGAGATGTTGATCAGGCGGTCCAGGAACTCGTACATCTTGGCGCGACGCAGCGTGGTCTTGCAGCCGATCGGCCAGCCATCGCGGATCTTGAACGAGGCCACCGAGATGCGCGACTTGGTCACCACCGGCTTCTGGCCGGAGACCTTGGCCATGTCGGCGACGGCGTTTTCCAGGATCTTCTTGTTCGTCGCCGCCTCGCCCACGCCCATGTTCAGCGTGACCTTGACCAGCTTCGGCACTTCCATCGGATTGGTGTAACCGAACTTCTTCATCAGAGCCGGTACCACTTCGTCCTTGTAGATCTTTTCGAGACGGGAAGTCATTGTGTCATTCCTCAGGCGTCGAGCGCCTCACCGCTGGAGCGGAACACACGCAGTTTGCGTCCATCCTCCAGCACCTTGAAGCCAACGCGGTCGCCCTTGCCCGTTGCCGGGTTGACGATCGCCACGTTGGAGATATGGATCGACGCTTCACGCTCGACCACGCCGCCGGCAACACCTGCCTGCGGGTTCGGCTTGGTGTGGCGCTTGACGATGTTCGCGTTGGAGACGATCACACGATCGCCGTCGACGCGGACGATTTCGCCCTGCTTGCCCTTGTCCTTGCCGGTAGTGACGACAACCTGGTCGCCCTTCTTGATACGGTTAGCCATGTGTATGTCCTCCGCTCACAGCACTTCAGGAGCGAGCGAGACGATCTTCATGAACTTCTCGGAACGCAGCTCGCGGGTAACAGGCCCGAAGATGCGCGTGCCGATCGGCTCCTGCTTGTTGTTGAGCAACACCGCAGCGTTGCCGTCGAAGCGGATCAGCGAACCGTCGGGACGACGCACACCCTTGCGGGTACGCACCACGACGGCGTCGTAGACTTCGCCCTTCTTGACCTTGCCGCGCGGGATCGCGTCCTTGACGGTGACCTTGATGATGTCGCCAATGTGCGCGTAGCGGCGCTTGGAGCCGCCGAGCACCTTGATGCACATCACTTCCTTGGCACCGGAGTTGTCGGCGACGTCGAGGTAGCTCTGCATCTGGATCATGATTCAGATCTCCCTTATTCGGCCGAACGGGTGACGATTTCCACCACCCGCCAGTTCTTGGTCTTGGACATCGGCGCAATCTCGGTCACGCGCACCACATCGCCTTCGTTGCAGGCGTTGTCGGCGTCATGCGCATGGAGCTTGGTCGAGCGCTTGATGTACTTGCCGTACAACGCATGCTTGACCTGACGCTCCACCAGCACGGTGACGGTCTTGTCCATCTTGTTGCTGACGACGCGGCCTTCGACCGTGCGCAGCGTCTTGTTTTCGTTAGTGTCGCTCATGGCGGCCATCCTTACTTCGTGCTGCCGATCAGGTACTTCACGCGAGCAATCTCGCGGCGCACCCGGCGGGTTTCGTGGGTCTTCGGCAGCTGCCCGGTGACCTGCTGCATGCGCAGGGCGAACTGCTCCTTGCGCAGATCGGTCAGGTGGGCCTTCAGATCGTCAGCCGACTTCTCGCGGAGTTGTTTGATGTCCATCAGCGTACCGTCCGGGTGACGAAGGTGGTGGTCACCGAAAGCTTGGCAGCGGCCAGGCGGAACGCCTCGCGCGCGACATCTTCGCCGACGCCTTCGATTTCATAGATCATGCGACCGGGCTGGATCTGGGCGACCCAGTACTCGACGTTACCCTTACCGGAGCCCATTCGCACTTCGATCGGCTTCTTGGTGATCGGCTTGTCCGGGAACACGCGGATCCACATCTTGCCGCCGCGCTTGACGTAGCGGCTGATCGAGCGGCGCGCCGCTTCGATCTGGCGCGCGGTCAGCTGACCGTGCGCGGTGGCCTTCAGCCCGTACTCGCCGAAGCTGACGGCGTTGCCGCTCCATGCCAGGCCGTCGTTACGGCCCTTGTGCATCTTGCGGTATTTGGTTCGCTTGGGTTGCAACATTGCCGTTACCTCGCTTCACGAGCCGGACGCGACGGACGGTCACCGCGGTCGCCGCGATCGTTACGATCGTTGCGCGGGGAATCGTCCTGCTTTTCCTGGCCAACCTGGGAGAAATCGAAGATCTCGCCCTTGTAGATCCACACCTTGATGCCGATGATGCCGTAGGTCGTCTTGGCTTCGGCGAAGCCATAGTCGATGTCGGCACGCAGCGTATGCAGCGGCACGCGGCCCTCGCGGTACCACTCGGAACGGGCGATTTCCGCACCGTTCAAGCGGCCGGCGACGTTGACCTTGATGCCCAGGGCACCCAGGCGCATCGCGTTGCCGACCGATCGCTTCATCGCGCGGCGGAACATGATGCGGCGCTCCAGCTGCTGCGCGATCGACTCGGCGACCAGCTGTGCATCCAGCTCCGGCTTGCGCACTTCGGTGACGTTGATGTGGGCGGGGACGCCCATCATCTCGCTCACTTCCTTGCGCAGCTTCTCGATGTCCTCACCGCGCTTGCCGATCACCACGCCCGGACGGGCGGTGTGGATCGTCACGCGCGCGGTCTTGGCCGGACGCTCGATCAGGATCTTGCTGATGCCCGCCTGCGCCAACTTCTTGCGCAGCATTTCGCGAACCTTGAGGTCGGCCGCCAGGTAACCGGCGAACTCGCCCTTGTTGGCGTACCACTTGGAATTCCAGTCCTTGGAGACACCCAAGCGGATTCCAATCGGATGAACTTTATGACCCATCGTCTTTATCCTTTCCGCTTACTTGGCGGCGCCCACAACCACAGTGATGTGGCTGGTGCGCTTGAGGATGCGGGTACCGCGGCCTTTCGCCCGCGCCATGAAACGCTTCAGGGTCGGACCCTCATCAACCATGATGGTCTTGACCTTCAGCTCGTCGACATCCGCGCCCTGGTTGTTTTCGGCATTGGCGATCGCCGACTCCACCACCTTCTTGATCAGGTGGGCAGCCTTCTTGTCCGAGAACTTCAGCAGGTTGACCGCCCGCTCGGCGGAAAGACCGCGCACCTGGTCGGCGACCAGGCGGGCCTTCTGCGGGGAGATGCGCGCAGTGCGCAGGATTGCTTTCGCTTCCATCGTCATCTCTCCTTACCGGCCCGACTTCTTGTCGCCACCGTGACCCTTGAAGGTCCGGGTGACGGCAAATTCGCCGAGCTTGTGGCCGACCATGTTCTCGTTGACCAGCACCGGAACGTGGTTCTTGCCGTTGTGCACGGCGATGGTGAAACCCACCATCTCCGGCAGGATCATCGAGCGACGCGACCAGGTCTTGATCGGACGCTTGCTGCCGGCCGCGGCCTCCACCTTCTTGACGAGGTGGTGATCGACGAACGGGCCTTTCTTGAGTGAACGTGCCATGGTCGATTAGCCCCTACGATCGCGGACGATGAATTGTTCGGTGCGCTTGTTATGGCGCGTCTTGTAACCCTTGGTCGGCACGCCCCACGGGGTGACCGGATGCGGATTACCTTGACCGGCCTTCGCCTCACCACCACCGTGCGGGTGATCGACGGGGTTCATGGCCGCACCGCGAACGGTCGGACGCACGCCGCGCCAGCGCTTGGCGCCCGCCTTGCCCAGCTTCTCGAGGTTGTGCTCGTCGTTGCCGACTTCGCCGATGGTGGCGCGGCACTCGACCGGCACCTTGCGCATTTCGCCGGAGCGCAGACGCAGGGTGGCGTAGATGCCTTCACGCGCGACCAGCTGCACCGCGGCGCCGGCGGCACGCGCGATCTGCGCGCCCTTGCCCGGCTTCAGCTCGATGCCGTGCACCGTCGTACCGACCGGGATGTTGCGCAGCGGCAGCGTGTTGCCGGTCTTGATCGGCGCATCCGAACCCGCGATCACCTGGTCGCCGGCCTTCAGGCCCTTCGGCGCGATGATGTAGCGGCGCTCGCCATCGGCGTAGCACAGCAGGGCGATATGGGCGGTGCGGTTCGGATCGTATTCGATCCGCTCCACGCGCGCCGGAATGCCTTCCTTGTTGCGCTTGAAGTCGATCAGGCGGTAATGCTGCTTGTGGCCACCGCCGACGTGACGGGTGGTGATGCGGCCATGGTGGTTACGACCACCGGACTTGCTCTGCGGCTCGAGCAGCGCCGCATGCGGCGCGCCCTTGTGCAGATCGGGCGTGACCACGCGCACGGCCGAACGACGGCCTGCGGAAGTGGGTTTGAATTTCATCAATGGCATGGGATGGACCTCAGGCCTTGGCCGTTACGTCGATGGACTGGCCTTCGGCCAGACGCACGTACGCCTTGCGCCAATCGCCGCGACGACCGCTGCGCGAACGGAAGGACTTGTTCTTGCCCTTGACGTTCAACACGTTGACCGACTCGACCTTGACGTCGAACAGCTGCTCGACCGCGGCCTTGACATCGGCCTTGGTGGCTTCGCTCGAGATCTCGAAGACGTACTGATTGGAGAGTTCCTGCAGGCGCGCGGTCTTTTCGGAGACACGCGGGGCACGCAGCACGCTGAAGATTTTTTCGTTGCTGCTCATGCCAGCCACTCCTCGACCTTCTTGACCGCATCGGCGGTGATCACGACCGTATCGGCCCCGACCAGCGACACCGGGTCCAGACCCTGCACGTCGCGCACTTCCACGTAGGGAAGGTTGCGAGCCGACAGGTACAGATGCTCGGACGCCTCTTCGGTCACGATCAGCGGGCGCTTGCCCACTTCCAGACCCTTCAGCTTCTCGATCAGGCCCTTGGTCTTGCTGGCCTCGACGTCGAACGCGTCGACGACCATCAGGCGACCCTGGCGGTTGAGCTCCGAAAGGATCGCGCAGATCGCGGCGCGATACATCTTGCGGTTCACCTTCTGCTCGAAGCTGCGCGGCTTGGCCGCGAAGGTCACGCCGCCGCCGACGAAGATCGGAGCGGTCAGCGCGCCGTGGCGAGCGCCACCGCCCTTCTGCTTCTTCGACTTCTTGGTGGTGCCGTTGACTTCCGAACGCGTCTTCTGCGCCTTGGTGCCGGCGCGGCCGGCGTTGCGATAGGCGACGACGACCTGGTGGACCAGATCCTCGCTGAAATCGCGACCGAACACGGCGTCGGAGACCGAGACCTTGTTGTTGCTACCCGTGATAACGAGTTCCATCGTCATCTCTCCTTATGCCTTGCTAGCCGGACGCACGATCACGTCACCACCGGCAGCGCCAGGCACAGCGCCGCGAATGGCGATGAGGCCACGCTCGACGTCGACCTTGACCACTTCCAGATTCTGCGTGCTCTGCTGCACCGCGCCCATGTGGCCGGACATCTTCTTGCCCGGGAAAACGCGACCCGGGGTCTGGCGCTGACCCAGCGAACCCGGCGCGCGATGCGACAGCGAGTTACCGTGGGTGGCATCGCCCATGCGGAAGTTGTACCGCTTGATGGTGCCCTGGAAACCCTTACCCTTGGTGACGCCCTGGACGTCGACCTTCTGGCCGACCTCGAAGATGTCCGCCTTGATCTCGCCGCCGATGGCGTAATCGCCCAGCTGCGCGTCTTCAACGCGGAACTCCCACAGGCCGCGACCGGCTTCGACCTTCGCCTTGGCGAAGTGGCCGGAGGCAGGCTTGTTGACCAGCGCGGCGCGACGGGCGCCCACGGTGATCTGCACGGCGCTGTAGCCGTCGCTTTCGACGGTCTTGAGCTGGGTGATGCGGTTCGGGGTCGCTTCGATCAGGGTCACCGGGATGGAGCGGCCGTCTTCGGTGAAGACGCGGCTCATGCCGGCCTTGCGGCCCACGAAGCCCAACGAATATTTCTTCGTCATGGTCGTAGTCCTCAGGTCAACTTGATCTGGACATCGACGCCCGCCGCGAGCTCGAGCTTCATCAGCGCGTCCACGGTCTTGTCGTTAGGGCCGATGATGTCGAGCACGCGCTTGTGCGTGCGGGTCTCGTACTGGTCGCGCGCGTCCTTGTCGACGTGCGGCGAAACGAGAATGGTGTAGCGTTCGATCTTGGTCGGCAGCGGGATCGGGCCGCGCACCTGCGCGCCGGTCCGCTTAGCCGTCTCAACGATCTCGCTGGCCGAACGGTCGATCAGACGATGATCGAACGCCTTCAGCCGAATCCGGATCTTCTGATCCGCTTTCTGACCGGTCTTTTGCTCCGCCATGGCGGTGGGTTCCTTCGTTAAAAGAGCGACGGGCAAGGCCTCTGGGATACCTGCCCCGATTATTTCCTGATGTCGTATGCCGCCGAGCATCCAGCTGGCGAGGGCCATTCCTCCGCCCAAAAACTGAGGCAGACCAGTCACCCGGCCTGCCCAGACGGAAAAGTATAATGCGCAGATAAAACAACGTCAACAGCGCAAGGCCGTTGAATGCTTCATGCAGCGCGACCTTCCCGGTCTGGCGAACACGAGGGGCGTCCTGCCTCTCTTTTCGCGGTGTATCCGGCACCCTACCCAGGAATGCCGAGCCGCGCATTATAGCGGCTGTTTCACCCGCCCGCAACATGTCGCGGCAAGAATTTTGTACCGCCCCCCGCCCTTGCGCAAAAACGACGAAGGGCCGGCTTGCGCCGACCCTTCGCTGCACCGCCAGCCGAGGCCGCGGTCGCCACCGGCCGGAGGCCCCGGAAGGCCGCCGGCACGGGCGGGCATTACTTGATGATCTTGGCCACCACGCCGGCGCCGACGGTACGGCCGCCTTCGCGGATCGCGAAACGCAGGCCTTCGTCCATCGCCACCGGGTTGATCAGCGTGACCACCATCTTCACGTT
>Ga0209371_1000295_pt1 | contig 55922 bp, 47 predicted proteins | sample AgamicAtAmrz_FD_187165 | JGI IMG/M metagenome (GOLD analysis project Ga0209371, IMG submission 187165) | Agave microbial communities from Guanajuato, Mexico - At.Am.rz (SPAdes) (version 2) | ecosystem: Host-associated > Plants > Roots > Rhizosphere | place: Guanajato, Mexico | collected 2012-06-07
CACCGTGTGCTACGACATCCTGCGCGAAATCCTGCGCGAGTCGCGGCAGTTCAACCCGCGTGAGTTTCGCGTGATCGCCGCGCAGCAGGTGATCGACCTTTTCCTCGACGAGGAGTCGCAGCATCTGGCGATGCTGATCGACTTCATCGGCAAGCCGGTGTCGCTGCAGGTGGAGTCGAATCTGAGCCAGGAGCAGTACGATATCGTGCTGATGTAACCTTCCGCCCATCCGCCGCCGGCATCGCCGCGCGGCGCCCCGATGCGGCGTCCGGGCCGTTCGCGCCTGCCGCGCCGGCGCCGGCCGCCGCCCTTTCATTGACCCTTTTCGCATTCACCACACACCATGAGCCAAGGCCACAACCGCCGCCAGCGCAAGAAACTCCACATCGGCGAATTCCAGGAACTCTCGTTCAACGCCACCGCGCATTACCGCAATGAAATGACCGACCTCGAGCGCGGCCAGTTGATCGATGCATTCATCGACTTCGTCGAAGCGAACGGGCTGCTGACCGTCGCGTCCGCGGACGAAGGCATCGGCGCGTACGTGATCTCCGGCGCGCCGCGCGGCACGACGACCGACGCCGACCGCGAACTCGTGCGCGGGTGGCTGGCCGCCCGTCCGGAACTGAAGGACGTCCAGGTCAGCGAATTCGCCGACGCGTGGTATCCGGACGCCTGATTTTCCGGTTTCACGCTGTTTCGGACAGCAGCCGCGCCTTCGCCGCGTCCGCCGAATGGCCATGATTGCGGCAGGCGTTGCGGCGCGGTTGCCGCGGTCCGCGGGCCTCGGCTCGTTGAGCCAGGGGCCCCGCGGCAGCAGCGCCGGCGCCCGCATCGTCGTCGATCAGGCACCGCAGCCGGGCCTCCAACCCGCGTCCGATCCCTTCCTTTTCCCGACGGTCGGCCTGCAACAGGCCATCGAAGTCGGTCCTGAAAGCAAGACACGTTAAACTCTCACCTCGCGTGGTGCGCCGCCCGCACCCGCCATCCATCGCCAGCCGCGTGCCCTCGGGCCGCCCCCGACCCATGGAGTGAGTGTCAATGAGCGGCGGACTCCCGTTTCCCGCATCCCGCAAGTCGTTGCCGTCGTCGACGGTCTTCCTGATTCTCGCCGTCGCCGCGCTGCTGTCCGGCTGCGGGCTGCTGCCGGTCCAGAACCCGCCCGCGCCGATCAGCGAGGCGCTCGTCGAGCCTGTCGAGGAGACCGCCGGCGAGCCGCTGACGATGCCGCCGGTGCCCGCGCCGACGCAACCGGAGGAACCGGAAGCGCCGAAGAAGCCGCACCGCGAGGTGACGCGGCCGAAGCCCGTGCAGCGTCCCGAATCGCCGACCCCGCCGCCGCCTCCGCCCCCGCCAATCGTCGCGACGCGCTCGCTCGACCGCACCCAGATCCACGCGCTGCTCGACAGCGAGGTCGCGCGCCGCAACGGCAAGGTCGTCGGCCGCGCGGTCGACATGGTGGTCGACGCGAGCGGCAAGCCGCGCGAGATGATCGTCAACCTGCAAGGCTTCATGGGCATCGGCGACCGCAAGGTCATCTTCCCGTGGAACGTGTTCCGCTTCACGCCGGGCGGCAAACAGGAGCCGATCGTGCTCGACGTGCCGTCGGGCGACCTGCCGCCGGCCGCGCGGCCGAAGGCCGTGCCGCTGTCGGGCTCGGCCGCGGCGTCGCCGGCGACGCGACTGCCGATGCTCGACAGCGACGTCGAGCGCCCGAACGGCACGAAGATCGGCCGCATCGTCGACGTGCTGATCGACCGCGGCGCCCAGCCGCAGGCCGTCGTGCTCGACCTCGGCGGGCTCGTCAATACCGACCGCCGCTCGATCGCCGCGAGCTGGGGCGCGCTACGCTTCGTCACGCGCGACAAGGCGCTGCACCCGCAGCTCGACCTGAACGACGCCCAGATCAAGGCCTCGCCGCCGTACGCGGCCGACAAGCCGATCGTCGCGGTCTTCCCGCCCGTTGCCCCGGCCGCACCGGCCTCGTCTGCGAGTGCTACCCGATGACGATCAAGCATTCCGTCAGCGTGCGCAGTCTCCGGGCCCTCGACTGGCTCAACTTTTTCGTTGCAAACGTTCAAACCGGGTTCGGTCCGTTCATCGCGTCCTACCTCGCGTCGCACAAGTGGACGCAGGGCGAGATCGGCATGGTGCTGTCGATCGGCACGATCAGCGCGATGGTCAGCCAGGTGCCGGGCGGCGCGGCCGTCGATGCGCTGAAGAACAAGAAAGGCGCGGCCGCGTGGGCGATCGCGGCCATCATCCTGTCCGCGGTCCTGCTCGCCTCCAGCCCGACGATCGTGCCGGTGATCGCCGCCGAGGTGTTCCACGGCTTTGCAAGCTGCATGCTGGTGCCGGCGATGGCCGCGATCTCGTTCTCGCTCGTCGGCCGCGCCGACCTCGGCGACCGGCTCGGCCGCAACGCGCGCTGGGCGTCGATCGGCAGTGCGGTCGCGGCGGGCCTGATGGGACTCACCGGCGAATACTTCTCCGCGCGCGCGGTGTTCTGGCTGACCGCCGTGCTGGCGCTGCCCGCGCTGTTCGCGCTCGCGATGATCCAGCCGACGCACCAGGTGATTCCGCAGTCGTCGAAGCCTGACGAGCTCGACGAAGCCGGCGAGCGCGAAACGCTGCTCGAACTGCTGCGCGACCGCCGGATGCTGATCTTCGCGGCCTGCGTCGTGCTGTTCCATCTGTCGAACGCCGCGATGCTGAACCTCGCGGCCGGCGAAGTCACGGCCGGGATGGGCGAGAACGTGCAGCTCGTGATCGCCGCGTGCATCATCGTGCCGCAGGCGATCGTCGCGATGCTGTCGCCGTGGGTCGGCCGCTCCGCGCAGCGCTGGGGGCGCCGGCCGATCCTGCTGCTCGGCTTCTCCGCGCTGCCGGTGCGCGCACTGCTGTTCGCCGGCGTCAGCAGCCCGTACCTGCTCGTGCCGGTGCAGATGCTCGACGGCATCAGCGCGGCCGTGTTCGGCGTGATGCTGCCGCTGATCGCGGCCGACGTCGCGGGCGGCAAGGGCCGCTACAACCTGTGTATCGGGCTGTTCGGGCTCGCGGCCGGGATCGGCGCGACGCTCAGCACGGCCGTGGCCGGCTACGTCGCCGACCACTTCGGCAACGCGGTCAGTTTCTTCGGGCTCGCGGCCGCCGGCGCGCTCGCAGTGCTGCTGGTCTGGCTCGTGATGCCCGAAACGCGCGTCGAGAACGGCGATGCGACGGCCGACGAACCGGCGGCCGCTTCGCCCGAACAGGCGCATTGACGGCAGCGCCGCCCGCTACCCGCTTCTTGGCCGATGCACGATGGATACGATCAGGACACTCAACGAAGCCCGCCAGCAGATCCAGCAGTCGATCTTCGATCTGTTCAAGGGGTTGTCATTCAGCGAACGGCTCGCGCAAGGCGGCCTGATGGCGCTGCAGGCCGTCTGCGGCGCGTGCCTCGCGTATGCGATCGGCCGCGCGATGCATAGCGAGCAGGCGGTGTGGGCGGCGATCACCGCGATCGCCGTCACGCAGCACAACTACTCGGACACGATGTCGCTGTCGCGCGACCAGTTCATCGGCGCGATGGTCGGCGGCGTGCTCGGCTTCGCCGGCGCGGCGCTGGGCGGCGATCGCCTCGTCGCGTATGCGATCACGGTCGCGGTCGTGATCGTCTGCTGCTGGTGCCTGAACATCGGCAGCGCCGCGCGGCTCGGCGGCGTGACCGCGACGATCGTGCTGCTGTTTCCGGGCAACGGCCCGCTGTGGGACGTTCCGCTGATCCGGTTCGGCGAAGTGACGCTCGGCACGGTGTGCGCGCTGGGCGTGTGCTGGGTGATGTCGAGAATCGAGCGGCGCTGGTTCCGCCGCGCGGCGGCAAAGTGACGCGGCGCCGGGCACCGCGCCCGGCAGCCGGATGAACGATCGGAAAGCGACGTGACGGTGACGGTCCGGGTGACGGCCCCCGGTTACGGACCGACCCGCAGCACGATGCCCGAGCCGATCTGCACGAGCAGGTAGTCGCCGCCGACGCCGACCCAGTGATAGCCGCGCGGCGGCGGACTCAGGCGGTAGCCGCGCCAGTCGTCGACCACGTACTGGCGATCGCGGAATTCGTCCGGCAGCCGGTCGCCCTTGTGCCAGTCGCGGCGCGGTCCGTCGGCCCAGCGTGGCGGCACGTCGTCGTCGCGATGCTTCGCCTGCCCGGGCGGCACGTGTTTCGGGCCATGGCCGCGCTGCATGCCGTGGCCGCCGCGGTCATCGCGATTGTCGTGGTTGCCGTGATCCTGCGCCATCGCCGCGGTGGCGGCGCAGCCGGCCGCGATCCATGCGGCCAGCATCATGCCGTGCATCCTCTTCATTGTCCTTCCCTCCGTGGTATCACGTCGAACAAGAAACGACCGGGACTGCCCGATGAAGACTAGCACACGGCATCGCGGCCGCATTGCGACCACATGAGCGCGCGTCACGCCGCCTGCTGCTGGTACTGGATCCGGTGCAGGTGCGCGTAGAGGCCGCCGTGGCGCAGCAGTTCGTCGTGGCTGCCCTCCTCGACGATCTTGCCGGCCTCGAGCACGAGGATGCGGTCCGCGCGCTCGATCGTCGACAGCCGGTGGGCGATCACCAGCGTCGTGCGGCCTTCCATCAGCCGCTCGAGCGCGGCCTGCACGTGGCGCTCCGACTCCGAATCGAGCGCCGACGTCGCTTCGTCGAGGATCAGGATCGGCGCGTCCTTGTAGATCGCGCGCGCAATCGCGAGCCGCTGGCGCTGGCCGCCGGACAGCCGCATCCCGTTGCCGCCGACCAGCGTATCGAGCCCGTCGGGCATCGCGGCGACCGCATCGGCGAGGTTCGCGGCCTCGAGCGCGGCCTGCACGCGTGCGCGGTCGGGCGTCTGCCCGTAGGCGACGTTAGCGGCGATCGTGTCGTTGAACAGCACGACGTCCTGGCTGACCATCGCCATCTGGCTGCGCAGCGCGTGGAGATCGTAGTCGGACACCGGCACGCCGTCGACCAGGATCGTGCCGTCCGTCGGGTCGAAGAAGCGCGGCAGCAGGTTCACGAGCGTCGTCTTGCCGCTCCCGGACGGGCCGGCCAGCGCGATCATTTCACCCGGCGCGACCTTGAACGAGATACGGTCGAGCGTCGGCCGTTCGGCCGCGCCGTAGTCGAACGACACGGCGCGGAACTCGATCTCGCCGCGCGCCTGCGACAGCGGCCGCCCGCCGCCCTGCGGTTCGGCCGGCTCGTCGATCAGCCCGAAGATCAGCTCGGCGGCCGTCATCCCGCGCTGCAGCGGCTGGTTGACGTCGATCAGGTGCTTGAGCGGCGAGATCACCAGCAGCATCGACGTGACGAACGCGACGAAACCGCCGACCGTCGTCTGGTCGTTCGACGACTGCACGACCGCGATCGTGATCACGACCGCGAGCGCGATCGACGCGAGGAACTGCGTGAGCGGCTGCGCGAGGCCGCCCGAGATCGTCATGCGCATCGCGTAGCCGCGCAGGCGCTTGCTCATCGTCGTGAAGCGGTCCATCTCGTACGCTTCGCCGTTGTGCACCTTGACGACCTTGTAGCCGCCGACCGTCTCCTCGACGATGTACGACAGCTCGTTGGTCAGCGTCTGGTGCTCGCGGTTCAGGCGGCGCAGCCGGCGGTTGATCTTGCTGACGAGCCAGCCGATGCCCGGCAGGATCACCGCGACGATCAGCGTGAGCCGCCAGTTCAGGTAGAACAGGTAGCCGAGCAGGAAGATCACCGTCAGCGAGTCGCGCACGAGCGTGACCATCACGCCCGTCAGCACCGACAGGATCTGGTTGACCTCGAACACGATCGCGTTGATCACCGTGCTCGCGGTTTCGCGCTGGAAAAACGACGCGCCGGTATGGATCATCCGCTGGAACATCTCGAGCCGCAGCTGCAGCAGGATGCGGTTCGATACGTAGTTGAGCAGGTAATTCGATGTGTACTGCGACACGCCGCGCACGAGCGCGAGCCCGATCACCGCGATCGGCACGTACCATTTCGCGCTGTCGCTGCCGTGCGAGCCGAAGCCGTGGTCGAGCAGCGGCTTGAGCAGCGCCGGGATACCGGCCTCGGTGGCCGCGACGACGCCCATCGTCACCACGGCGAGCACCACGATGCCGATGAGCGGCCGGATGTACGGCCACAGGCGCTTGAGGACCGTCATCGGCGAGGTGCCGGTGCCGTCCATCGGTTTGCGAAGAGTGTTCTGGGTTTCCAAGGCAATCCTTCTTGAGCCGCGATGCGGCGCCCGGCACGTGGCCGCCCGGGTGTGCGCCCTGTCGGGCGGGTGCCGAAAAGGGCTCAACATTATAGCTGTACCGCCCTCGCCGGCACGGCCGTTGTCGAGGCAGCCCGCGGCCGGGCCGCAGGTATACTGCCGCTCACCGTTTTCTCCGCCTTTCCGACGATTTCATGGCTGAACCCACCCTCGGCGTCGCCCTCATCGCCCTCAACGCATCCGCCCGGCTCGCGCAGTGTCTCGATGCGCTGTCGTTCGCCGACGATGTCGTCGTCGTCGACGGCGGCAGCACCGACGATACCGTCGCGATCGCGCAGGCGCACGGCGCACGCGTGATCGTCGAGCGCGACTGGCCGGGCTTCGGCCCGCAGAAGAACCGCGCGCTCGACGCGCTCGGCACCGACTGGATCCTGTCGCTCGATACCGACGAAATCGTCACGCCGGAACTCGCGCGCTCGATCCGCGACGCGATCCGCGCGCCGGCCGCGCAGGTCTATGCGCTCGACCGGCTGTCGAGCTTCTGCGGCCAGTGGATCCATCACAGCGGCTGGTATCCGGACTGGGTGCCGCGGCTGTTCCGGCGCGGCACCGCGCGGTTCTCGGACGACCTCGTGCACGAGCGCCTCGTGTTCGATACGGCCGCGCAGCGCCTGGCCGGCAAGCTGATGCACTACTCGTACGAGGATTTCGAAACGGTCGTGCGCAAGCTCGACGCGTATTCGACGGCCGGCGCGCGCCAGCGCCGCGCGGCCGGTCAGCGCGGCGGCTTCGGCAAGGCGCTCGGCCGCGGCGCGTGGGCGTTCGTGCGCACTTACGTGCTGCGGCGCGGGTTCCTCGATGGTCGCGCGGGCTTCATGATCGCGGTGTTCAACGCGGAAACCGTGTACTACCGCTTCCTGAAGCTCGGTCACGAACCGGTACGCTAGGGCCTGTTCACGCCAATAACGGGCTTGCGAACGCGCGCTGGGCGAGCGCCCGGCGCACGGCCGGCCCGGCGTTACAATGCCGGGTTGCGCGCACCACGCGTGCCCGCCGAGCGGCTGCGCCGCGCGCCACGACGACCACCGATTCCGACCACCATGTTCTCCATCATCATTCCGACCTGGAACAACCTGCCGTACCTCAAGCTCGTCGTCGACAGCCTGCGCCGGCACTCCGCGTACGACCACCAGATCATCGTGCACGTGAACGACGGCTCGGACGGCACGCTCGACTGGGTGCGCAACGAAGGGATCGAGCACACAGCGTCGCCGGCCAACATCGGCATCTGCCATGCGGTCAACCTGGCCGCCGCGCGGGCCACGCGCGACTACGTCGTCTACATGAACGACGACATGTTCTGCTGCCCGGGCTGGGACACGGCGCTCGTGCGCCGCATCGAACAGATGCCGACCGACCTGTTCATGCTGTCGGGCACGATGATCGAGCCGGTCGACACGCGCAATCCGTGCGTGGTCGTCAGCAATTTCGGCCGCGACGCCGAGCAATTCGACGCGGCCGGCCTGGTCGCCGCGACCCCGAAGCTGGCACGCCCGGACTGGCTCGGCTCGACCTGGCCGCCGACGCTCGTGCACCGCGACTGGTGGAACCGCATCGGCGGCTACAGCAGCGAGCTGTCGCCGGGCATGAGCAGCGACAACGACTTCTCGATGAAATTCTGGGACGCCGGGTGCCGGATCTTCGTCGGCGTCGGCGACAGCCTCGTGTACCACTTCCAGCAGAAGAGCACCGGCAAAGTCGTCAAGAACGACGGCCGCCGCCAGTTCCTGAACAAATGGGGCATGACCCAGGCGACGTTCGATCGCTACTACCTGCATCGCGGCGAGCCGGTCGGCACGCAGATCGCGCTCGATACGCCGGCTGTGGAAGGCCGCCTCAAACGCGCGCTGTTGCGCTCGCGGATCAAGCGCGCATTCAGCTGATCCATCCCCGAAAACCGCACGGAAAGCCGTCCTGCTTCGCGTATACTGCGCCGTTCGTCCCGGCTCTCTCGCCGGGATGCGCGACGCGGCACGGTGCACGATGTCCGCGAGCCGCATTCGTCCATACGACAGGTTCCGATGCTTTCGTTTTCCGCTCCCGCCACGCGGCGCCTGACCGCCGCCCGCGCCTTCGCCGTCGCCGCGCTCTGCATGGTGCCCGTCTCGACGGCGCTGACCAACGTGTTCTGCGGGCTGTTCGCCGTGGCGCTCGTGATTTCCCCCGAATTCTGGCGCGACCTGCGCTCGTTCGTCACCGAGCCGGCTTCGCTCGCGGCACTGCTGATTCTGGCCGCGCTGGCCGTGAGCGTCACCTATACGGTCGCGCCGCATGACAAGGCGTGGAACTGGGTCGCGAAGTACGACAAGCTGTTGCTGCTGCCGTTCGCCGTGCTCGCGTTCCGTCATTCGAACTGGGCGCCGATCGTGCGGCGTTGCTGGTTCGGCACGCTGTGCGTGATTCTGCTGCTGTCGACCACCAACTACCTCGGGCTCACCGCGATCGGGCCGGCGCATGCGACCCAGTTGCCGCTGTCGCGCGCCTGGGTGTTCAAGAACCACATTGCGGCCGGCATGTTCGGCGCGCTGCTCTTCTACCAGGCGGCTGATCTCGCGCTAGCGACCCGCACCCGGCTGTCCCGTGCCGCCTATGCGGGCATCGCCGTGTGGTCGCTCGTCAACGTGTTCGTGATGCTGCAGGGACGCACGGGACAGGTCATCGCGCTGTTGCTGATCCTCGTCGTCGCGGTACGTTTCGTGCTGTTGCTGCGCCGGCAGTCCGCACTGCGTGCAGGGCTCGCCGCCGGCACGCTCGTACTGGCGGGCGTCGCGCTCGTGGTGGCTGCATGCACGGTTCACAACGGCCGGCTGACGAAGGTCGTGACGGAAGTGCAGCAATACCGGCAGAGCGATGCGGCCACGTCGACCGGGCTGCGCCTCGAGTGGTACAAAAAGGGACTCGAGCTGTATCGCCAGCGCCCCGTGATCGGTTACGGCGCGGGCGGCCTCGAATCCGAATTCGAGAAGCTCACGGCCGGCAAGACGGCAGCCGAAGGCCAGCTCACGTCGAACCCGCACAACGAATATCTGCTGATGGCCGTGCAGCTCGGCACGGTCGGCCTGCTGCTGTTCGTCAACCTGATCGTGCAGATCGCGCGCGGCAGCCGCGCGCTCGATCCGCGCTCGCGACACCTGCTGCTCGCGTGGCTCGCGATCTTCGCGATCGGCAGTCTCGCGAATTCGCTGCTGCTGGATTTCGCCGAAGGGCACCTGATCGTGCTGCTGGCCGGCATCCTGCTCGGTTGCGGCGAACGCAGCGAAGCGCTGCCGCGCGAAACGTCGGCGATCCGGCGCAGCGTGTAACGCACGCCTGCCTACGTTCCGCGGCCCGCCCACCCGGTTCGGCGGCGGCGGACATCCGCCCCGTCGATGCCGGAGCGCCGCGCGGCGCTCCGCGAAACAAACTCCTGCTGACGAAGAAAGGCGCGCGTCAGTCGGACCCGGCACGACGCAGCCGCGACGTGTCGACGATGACGTCGGCCGGACCCGGCGGATTCAGCCCCAACATCTCGGCTGCCGCGGCCTTCACGCGCTGCGCATCCAGATGGACGAGGCAGTCGCTGCGACTGTCGACGTGACGCTCGCAGCCTTCGTGGCGGCACGGCACGCAATCTCCGTCCCCCTGCAACAGCCACACGTTTGCGTGCCGCCCCGAGCCGCGCAGCGCCCACGGATTCTCGGTCGCAGGCCAGTGCTGCGGCCACGGCCCCCAGCGCACGGGGTCGGACGGCCCGAACAGTGCAATCGTGTCGGTGCCCGTCGCGGCCGCGACGTGCGTCGCGCCGGTGTCGGGCCCGATGAAGAGCCGCGCGCGCCGCACGAGCTCCGCGCTCTCGCCGAACGTCAGGCGGCCGACCAGGTTCAGCACGTCGCCGCCCGCCTCCGTCGCGACCTGCTCCGCATACTCGCGCTCGCGGTCGGCCGGGCCGCCCGACAGCGCAATCGCGAAGCCCTGCTCGCGCAGCCAGCCGATCATTTCGACCCAGCCGTCGAGCCGCCATTGCTTGTAACGGAACATCGGGTACGGATGCAGCACGACCAGCGGCTTGCCGGCGCGGATCGCCGGCGACTCGGCGAGCCACGCGTCGAAACGCGCGCGCCGCGCCGGATCATCGCCGATGCCGGGCGCGACGACCTCGGACACCGGCTCGATGCCGATCACCGGCGCGAGTGCCAGCGTACTGACGACCGTATGGGCAGATTCGTGGTGATTGATCGCGATCCCGTTCAGCATCATCCGCGTCAGCCACGTGACGCGATTCGGGTCGACGAGGCCGACCCGTTTGCGGCCGGCGAACCAGCTATAGAAACGCGGCCGGTCGGAACTCAGCGCCGCGCATGCGAGATCGTAGCGGCGCCACATCGACAGCGCATCGCGCAGCCGCTCGCCCAATCCCGCACGCTGCGCGACCACGATCACGCGCCGCACGTCCGGATTGTGCTCGAGCACGCCCTCGGTGCCGCGAAACACCAGCATGTCGATCTGCGCGTCCGGCCAGCGGGCCTTCAGGGACCGTACGAGCGGGGTCGTCAACAGTACGTCGCCGATACGGCGCGGCGCGGCAACGAGGATGGTTCTGGGCGGACGGGCGGAAGAAAACAGGGCCACGGCGATCGTCTGGCTGGCTGAACAAGGCTGGCAATGTACAGGATTTTGCAGCAGCCGGCGCGGCGTCGCGCACCGGCGACGGAAGCGGTCACGATGCGGCCCGATCGTAACGTGTCGCGCGGTACGCGTGCGGGCCGTTCGTGCCGCGCTACGAAGCGATCGTCGCGATCGTGGGCGCCGTGGCGGCGGCCGGCTGCACGCGCGCCGCGGCGGCCGGCGCGTCGTCGCGTTGGCCGGCCTGCGACAACAGGTGGCGCACCGCACGCTCGACCGCATCGACACCGATCGCATCGACGGTCCGACCCGCGCGCAGGATCACGTGCGGCACGCCTATCGGATGCCAGCGCAGGTATTTCTCGGGACGGTCCTCGAACAGGGCGGCCACCGGTACGCCGAGCGCCGACGCAAGATGGACGGGCGCGCTGTCGGCCGAGACGATTGCATCGAGCAGGCTCGCGGCCGCCACGAGATCGGCGACCGACGACGGCGCGACATGCCGCGCATTCACGTCGCGCCATCCCTCGTCCTCGATGGCCTGACCGATGGCCGGATCGCGAAACACGATCACATCCGCGACGGGTGCAAGCCGCTCGCCGAGGTCGCGCCAGCGGTCGGCGGGCCAGCGGCGCTCGACCGCCTTGTTCGACACGAACAGTCCGACGCGCGGCTTCGTGCGTGCGCCGAGCAGGCGATGCCACGCTTCCTGCCGCGCACGATCGGGATGGACCGACAGTTCCAGACGATCGAGATCGGCGCAGCCGAGTTCGGGCACCAAGCGGAAACCCGACAACGCCTCGTGGCACATCGGCCGCTGCGCGACATGCTCGGGCTTGCGATCGTCGAATTCGGTCTCGGCATCGTGCCAGCGGCAATCCTTCGCGCGAAGCTGGCGCGCGAACTGCATGCTGCTGCGATGCATGCCGCCGTTCGGCACGATCACGAGGTCGAACCGCAAGCGGCGCAGGCGGCGCACGAGTCGCAGCCGGTCGAAGAATGCGCGCATCCGCCCGGGACGATCGTTGCGCTCGCACTGGCGGCTGTACACGTAGGTGTGGATCGTGTGCACGTCCGGGTTTCCGGCCAGCGCGGCCGCGTTGTAGCGGTTCGCGACCACATGCAGCTCCGCGCTCGGCCAGCGCGCCTTCAGCGCGCGGAGAAACGCCGTCGTGCACAGCATGTCGCCCAGAAAATCAATCCGGATCACGAGGATCCGCTGCGTCGGGTTCCCATTGGCCATGGTCGTGTGGTGACAATCCGTTTTTATCGTCGCGACGGGCCGTTCCACGGCATCCTGATCCGCGGGCCTGCCCGGCCGCAGGTCGCCGCACGCCGCATCGATCCGCCCCTGTTTACGCGCGCGCTGTCGGCGCCGCTCGCCGTGCGAACCCGCGGCAGGCGCCGCGTTCGGACGGTTAGCGCGGGATTGTATAGCGTCCGGATGGCAAGCCCAAGCGCCCGATTACCCTTGCACCACGTAAAAACGGCCCACCGCACCGCACGATGGCGATGCAACGGGCCGCCTATGCGCGACAGCCGTCGAAACAGCGCGCGGTCAGTACGTGATTTCGACGACGCTGCCGTCGAACGCCGCACGCAGCTCCGCCAGCAGCACGTCGCTCGGCTTCACGCGCCACGCGTCGCCCAGACGCATTTCGCCTTGCGCGCGCGCGTTGCTGTAGTGGATCTGGACCGCAAGCCCGTTCGGCAGCGGCGGCTGCGGGCGCCGCCCGCCATCGCGGCCGCCGCCGCGCGGCGCGGGCGCGTCGACCACGTTCGCGGCGGCCGGATCGTCCTTCGACACGTGCGGCTCGAGCACGCGGCGTAGCGCGAGCGCGTCGGCGTTGCCGTTCATCGTCAACCGCACGGCCTGCGCGTAGCGGCTGCGCGCGCGTTCGAGATCCATCACGGTATCGGCCGTGAAGCGAATGCCGCCGGTGAATGCGTCGTTGCGCGCCTGCCCTTGCACGATCAGCAGCTCGTCTTCCTTGAACAGCGCCTTGTTTGCCTCGAACTGTTCGTTGAAGATCGTGATCTCGCACTGGCCCGTGCCGTCGTCGAGCAGCGCGATCAGCATCTTGCCGCGCTGGGTCATCTGCGTGCGCAGCGACGCGATGATGCCGGCGACGAGCTTGTCACGCCCTTCCTTCAGATCACCGACCTTCTGCCGCACGAAGCGCCGCACTTCGTCGCGATACGCATCGAACAGGTGGCCGGACAGGTAGAAGCCGAGCGCGGCCTTTTCTTCCTGCAGGCGGCGCTTGTCGTCCCACGCGGGCTCGTCGACGAGCGCATGCGCATGCGGCGACTCGGCGCCCATGTCGAACAGGCCGGCCTGCATCGCGTTCGCTTCGGCCTGGTCGGCCGCTTCCATCGCGAGCGGCACCGACGCGATCAGCTGCGCACGGTTCGGGTTCAGCGAATCGAACGCGCCGGCGCGGATCAGCGCCTCGACCGTGCGGCGGTTGACGACACGCCGGTCGATCCGTTCGCAGAAGTCGAACAGGTCGGTGAACGCCTTTTCCTCGCGCGCACGCAGGATTTCCTCGATCGCGTTCTGGCCGCTGCCCTTCACCGCGCCGAGGCCGTAGCGGATCGTGCGCGAGCGCTTGCCGTCGGCTTCCGCGACCGGCTCGAACCGGTAATGCGACTGGTTGATGTCCGGCGGCAGCACGGCGAGGTTGTTCACGACGCAGTCGTCGAACAGGATCTTCACCTTGTCGGTGTCGTCCATCGCGAGCGTCATGTTGGCCGCCATGAATTCGGCCGGATGGTGCGCCTTGAGCCACGCGGTGTAATACGCGAGCAGCGCATACGCGGCCGCGTGCGACTTGTTGAAGCCGTAGCCCGCGAACTTCTCCATCAAGTCGAAGATCTCGTCGGACTTCTCGCGCGTGAGGCCGTTCTTCGCCGCACCCTCGGCGAAGATCTCGCGGTGCTTGGCCATCTCCTCGGGCTTCTTCTTGCCCATCGCGCGACGCAGCAAATCGGCGCCGCCGAGCGAGTAGCCGCCGATGATCTGCGCCATCTGCATCACCTGCTCCTGATAGACCATGATGCCGTAGGTCTCTTTCAGGACGGGTTCGACGCGCGGATCCGGATAGTCGACCTTCTCGCGCCCGTGCTTGCGTGCGCAGAAGCTCGGAATCAGGTCCATCGGGCCCGGACGGTACAACGACACGAGCGCGATGATGTCCTCGAAGCGGTCGGGCTGCGCATCCTTCAGCATGCCCTGCATCCCGCGGCTTTCCAGCTGGAACACCGCGACCGTGTTCGCCTTCTTCAGGATCTGGAACGAGGCCGGATCGTCGAGCGGCACCTGCGCGAGCGACCAGTCGGCCTTCGACGGATCGAGGCGGCGGATGTAGCGCTCGGCCCAGTCGAGAATCGTCAGCGTCGTGAGGCCCAGAAAGTCGAACTTGACGAGGCCGACGGCTTCGACGTCGTCCTTGTCGTACTGGCTGACCACGCCGCCGTCGTCGCCCTGCGTGTACAGCGGGCAGAAATCGGTCAGCTTGCCGGGCGCGATCAGCACGCCGCCGGCGTGCATCCCGACGTTACGCGTCAAGCCCTCGACGCGCTGCGCGAGGTCGAGCAGCTGGTGGACTTCGTCCTCGTGGTCGTAGCGCTCCTGCAACTGCGGCTCTTCCTTCATCGCGTCGGCAATCGTCACATGCTTGCCGGGCTTGAACGGAATCAGCTTCGCGATGCCGTCGGTGAACATGTAGCCGAGGTCGAGCACGCGGCCGATGTCGCGCACGGCCGCCTTCGCGGCCATCGTGCCGAACGTGGCGATCTGCGAGACGGCGTCCGCGCCGTACTTCTCCTTCACGTACTGGATCACGCGATCGCGGCCGTGCTGGCAGAAATCGATGTCGAAGTCGGGCATCGACACGCGTTCCGGGTTCAGGAAGCGCTCGAACAGCAGGTTGTAGCGCAGCGGATCGAGATCGGTAATGCCGAGCGCGTACGCGACCAGCGAGCCGGCGCCCGAGCCGCGGCCCGGGCCGACCGGCACGCCGTTGTTCTTCGCCCAGTTGATGAAGTCCGCGACGATCAGGAAGTAGCCGGGGAAGCCCATCTTCGTGATGGTCCCGCACTCGAATTCGAGGCGCTTGTAGTACGTGTCGCGCTGCGCGTCGCGCTCGGCCTCGACCGGATACAACTGCGCGAGACGGGCCTCGAGCCCTTCCTTCGACAACTGGACCAGGTAGTCGTCGAGCGACATGCCGTCCGGCGTCGGGAACAGCGGCAGTTTCGGCTTGCCGAGCTCGAGCTTCAGGTTGCAGCGCTTCGCGATCTCGACCGTGTTCGCGATCGCCGACGGCAGGTCGGCGAACAGCGCGGCCATCTCGTCCTGCGTGCGGAAATACTGGTCGGTCGTGAAACGCTTCTGGCGCCGCGGGTTCGCGAGGATGTCGCCTTCCGAGATGCACACGCGCGCCTCGTGCGCGGTGAAATCGTCGTCGGTCATGAACTGCGTCGGGTGCGTCGCGACGACCGGCAGCTTCAGCGACGCGGCGAGCGCCGCCGCCTGCTGGATGTACGCCTCGGCGCCCGGCTGCCCGTAACGCTGCAGCTCGATGTAGAAGCCACCCGGAAACACCCGCGCCCAGCGCTCGGCGTGACGGCGCGCGGCTTCTTCGTTGCCCGCGGCCAGCGCAAGGCCGATATCGCCCTGTTGCGCGCCCGACAGCGCGAGCAGCCCCTGCGCGAGCTCGCCGTCGAGCCAGCTCGCGTCGAGTTCCGCACGGCCGCGGTACTGGTTCGTGAGCCACGCCTTCGACAGCAGCTCGCAGAGATTCAGGTAACCGACCTTGTCCTTGACCAGCAGCAGTAACCGCGACGGCTTGTCGCGGTCGTCCGGATTGGCGATCCAGACGTCGCAGCCGGCGATCGGCTTGATGCCCTTGCCGCGGGCTTCCTGGTAGAAACGAACGAGGCCGAACGCGTTGCCGAGATCGGTGAGCGCGAGCGCGCCCTGACCGTCCGCGGCCGCCGCCTTGACGATGTCGTCAATGCGCACGATGCCGTCGGCAATCGAGAATTCGGAGTGGACGCGAAGATGGACGAAGCGAGGATCTGACATGGGCGCTATTGTAGCCGCCCCGCCGCGCAGGCTGCCCAAAAAATGCCCGCTTTGGCCGTTCGGCCGATGCACGTGGCGACGCGTCGCGCGGTTGGCCGATCGGCCAGGTACCGATGCCCGCGCCGTTTGCGGGATAATACGGTTTTTCGAATCAACGCCCCGGCTTCGCACCCTTTTTTGCGGGCCGCCGTGCGGCCGTTTTCCCGTCGGACCATCATGACCATCGTCAACCTCGCCGCCTACCACTTCGTATCGCTCGACGCGAACGAGCAATGGCGCCCGCTCGTCACCGCCCGCTGCAACGAACTCGGCCTGCGCGGCACGATCCTGCTCGCGCCGGAAGGCATCAACCTGTTCATCGCCGGCACGCGCGAAGCCACCGACGCGTTCATCGCGTACATCCGCCACGATCCGCTGTTCGAGGGCAAGTTCGCGACGCTGCAGTTCAAGGAAAGCCTGTCCGACTCGCAGCCGTTCCGCCGCATGCTCGTGCGCCTGAAGCGCGAGATCATCACGATGAAGAAGCCCGCGATCAAGCCGGAGCTCGGCCGCGCGCCGTTCGTCGATGCGCGCACGCTGAAGGCGTGGCTCGACCGCGGCCACGACGATGCGGGCCGCCCGGTCGTGATGCTCGACACGCGCAACGCGTTCGAAGTCGACGTCGGCACGTTCGACAACGCGCTCGACTACCGGATCGACAAGTTCAGCGAATTCCCGGAAGTGATCGATGCAAACCGCGCCGACCTCGAAGGCAAGACGGTCGTGTCGTTCTGCACCGGCGGCATCCGCTGCGAGAAGGCCGCGATCCACATGAAGGAAATCGGCATCGACAACGTGTACCAGCTCGAAGGCGGCATTCTGAAGTACTTCGAGGAAGTCGGCGGCGCGCACTATCACGGCGACTGCTTCGTGTTCGACTACCGCACCGCGCTGAACCCGCAGCTCCAGCCCACCGAGAACGTCACGTGCTTCGCGTGCCGCGCGGTCGTCACGCCGGAAGCGCAACAATCACCCAGCTACGTGCCCGGCAAGTCGTGCCCCGCCTGCGCGCAGGCCGCCAGCGCCGCGTAACGGCGCATCGCACCGCGCACCGCCGATGAACCCCGGCTATCGCGGCCGCTTCGCGCCTTCGCCCACCGGCCCGCTGCACTTCGGCTCGCTGGTCGGCGCGCTCGCGAGCTGGCTCGACGCACGCGCACACGGCGGCACATGGCTCGTGCGCATCGAGGATCTCGACGGCCCGCGCACGGTGCCCGGCGCGGCCGACGACATCCTCGCGACGCTCGCGCATTTCGGCATGACGCCCGACGAGCCGCCCGTCTGGCAGAGCACGCGCGACGCGGCGTACACGGCCGCGCTCGAGCGGCTCGTCGCGGCGGGGCTCGTCTATCCGTGCGGCTGCACGCGCAAGGAGATCGCCGATTCACTGCGCGCCGCCCATGAACGCCACACGACGCTCGCGTATCCGGGCACCTGTCGCACCGGCCTGCACGGCAAGCCCGCACGCGCATGGCGGCTGCGCGTGCCGGACGGCTGCGACGCGGTCATCACGTTCGACGATCGCTGGCAGCACACGCAATCGCAGAACCTCGCGACCGAAGTGGGCGATTTCGTGCTGAAACGCGCGGACGGCCCGTGGGCGTATCAGCTCGCGGTCGTCGTCGACGATGCCGATGCCGGCATCACGCACGTCGTACGCGGCGCCGACCTGCTCGACTCGACCGCGCGTCAGATCTACCTGCAGCGCTGCCTCGGCGTGCCGACGCCCGAGTACCTGCACGTGCCGGTCGTCGTCGATGCGAACGGCGAAAAGCTCAGCAAGCAGACGGGCGCGACGGCGCTCGAACGCAACGATCCGCTGCCCGCGCTGCAGGCTGCGGCCGCGCATCTCGGCCTGGCCAACGATGGCGATCTACCGGGCGGGACGCTCGACGCGTTCTACACGGCCGCGACCGATGCGTGGGCGCGTCGCTTCGGGCCGCGCGCCGGTTGAGTCGCTTGCAGGACACCGGCCCGTGCCGGCTACGCTCCGGCCTCCGCGAGCGTCGAATCCGCTCGCATGAAAGCATGACGGAAACCTGAGCGCCACGCCGGCTGACGACACGGCGTCGAAAGTCCCTACCCTGCGCGTCAAGCGATACTCCCTGCTGCACACCGCCCCGATCACGTCGCCCAATGAAAAACGGGCACATGCTCATCGCATGCACCCGCTTGTCCGGGCAGCGCTCACACGCCGCCCCGCCGCTCCGTCCGGCTTACGCCGACGGCTTGCGCGGCATCCCGAAGCCACCGAGCAGCGCGGCAACCTGGCGCTTCGGCCCTTTCTTCTCGGGCTGCTGCGCGGGCTGCGCGTCGTCCGGCTGCTTCGCCGACGCCGACGGCTCGTACGGCTTCAGGAAGAAATCGTCGACCGGCGCTTCGTGGCGGCGATGATGGCCGCCGCGCTCGGTGCTGCCCGAGCGGCGGCCCAATGCACCGCGATGCTCGTCGCGATCGCGCCGACCGCCGCGTTCGCCACCCCGTTCGCCGCCGCGCTCACTGTTGTTGCGCTCGCCGCCACGTTCGTCGTGACGCTGGCGTGCCGGCTTGTCGATCGTAAGCGTCTGCACGTCGAGCGGACGCTTGATCAGCTTCTCGATATCGGCGAGTTGCTTGCGCTCGTTCGGGCTGCACAGCGACAGCGCGTCGCCCGTCGCGCCCGCGCGGCCGGTACGGCCGATCCGGTGCACGTAGTCTTCCGCGCTGAACGGCAGGTCGAAGTTGATCACGGCCGGCAGCTCGGCGATATCGAGGCCGCGCGCGGCCACGTCGGTCGCGACCAGCGCCTCGATCTCGCCGCGCTTGAACGCGTCGAGTGCCTGCATCCGCTCGATCTGCGTCTTGTCGCCGTGAATCGCCGACGCGACCACGCCGTCGCGTTCGAGATTGCGCGCGAGGCGGCTCGCGCCGATCTTGCTGTTGCAGAACACGATCACCTGCTTGAGGCCGCGATCGCGCAGCAATTGCACGACGGCCGCCTGCTTGTCGCCTTCGGCGACGTCGTAGACGATCTGCGTGACGTTCGCGTTCGTCGAGTTGCTGCGCGCGACCTCGATCGTCTGTGGGTTGCGCAGATAGGTCGACGCGAGCTTCTTGATTTCGCCCGAGAAGGTGGCGGAGAACAGCAGCGTCTGACGCTCCTTCGGCAGCAGGTTCAGGATGCGCTGCAGATCGGGCAGGAAGCCCATGTCGAGCATCCGGTCGGCTTCGTCGAGCACGAGGATCTGCACCTGGCCGAGGTTCGCCGTCTTCTGCTGCACGTGGTCGAGCAGGCGGCCCGGGGTCGCGATCAGGATCTCGACGCCGCGGCGCAGTTCGGCCGATTGCGGGTTCATGTCGACGCCGCCGAACACCACCGCGCTGCGCAGCGGCGTGTGCTTCGCATACGCGTGCACGTTCGCGGCGACCTGGTCGGCGAGTTCGCGGGTCGGCGTGAGGATCAGCGCCCGCACGGGGTGGCGCGCCGGAGACGCGCTCGTGTTGGCCTGCGGCAGCAGACGCTGGATGATCGGCAGCGAGAAGCTCGCGGTCTTGCCGGTGCCCGTTTGCGCGGCGCCCATGACGTCGCGGCCGGCGAGCACGACCGGAATGGCCTGCGCCTGGATCGGCGTCGGCGTCGTATAGCCCTGCTCCACAATGGCTTTCAGGATATCGGGGGCAAGGCCGAATTGATCGAAGGTTGCGTCGACGGGCTTGGCGACAGAATCGGACATGGTGGCGTTTCGCTCAAAAGGCGCGGCGGGGACATCGTGCGTCAGGCCGGCCGGGCCTGCGCTCATCACAATTCGGAAATAGACGGAGCCGCGGCGCGCCGCGCGGCGCCGCTCTGGTGCTTGGGACCGGTTCAATGCGAACGCTGGACGCCAGACCGTGCGGACTCCGTTCGGCGCGAATGCCGGCGGAAAGGGCCGTATTGTAGCACCGTGCGGGAATCTGTCCGTGACAACGCCGCGAACGGCCACGACGGCGGTTCGCGCGGCGGCCCTGCTCACGCCCGTGCGGGCCAGCGATTGGTCGATCGGCGTATCCGTATCGGCCGATGAACTCGATTAAGGGTTCGATCCGGGAGCCTCGCATCAGCACGCCCCGCCGCCAACCCGCGTGTCGAGCCTTCAGCCCGACAGCGGTCAACACGGATGAATACGCTCCGCGATCGCGCCCGCCGCTCAGCCCTTCTTCTTTTTCTTCTCGACCTGCGCGCAGTCGCCCAGCAGCGGCGGCGACTTCGGGTCGGCGATCTCGTCGCGCAGCGTCGCTTCCTTGCCCTTCGTCCACCACGTATAGCGGCCGGCCTGGTAGCGCGCGCCCGATGCCGACACCGTATCGACGAACAGCATCTGCTTGCCGTCGACCGGCACGAGCGCGAAGCTCTGGCCGTTGCCCGCGAGCCAGTACGACACGCGCACGGGCTGCTTCTGGTTCGCGCACTGGTAGACGGTTTGCTGGCGCGCGTCCGCGTCGATCTCCTCGACGGTCAGTTGCGCGGCATGCGCGACGGAAACGGCGGTGCCGGCGAGCGCAAGCGCGGCGAGGGTTTGGCGAATCATGCAGGTCCTCTCACGAGACGGGTGGAAAGCGCGCCCTCGCGGGGCGCGCGGTTATTGTTTATCGGGAGGCTCGGCGGCTTGCCGGAATCAGGGATCGATCACATCCGCGCACGCATCGGTCGGCGCCGCGGCGACATGGCCGACGAGCGGCACGATCTTGAGTCCGGCCGACGCCACCCGGCACGGCGCGGCCGCGAGGCCGCAGCCCGCGAGACTCGCGACGAGCGCCAGCACGACGCCCAGCTTTCCGATACGCAACGCTCTCGACGCCATCGTCCTCTCCTCGTTCCGTCAGCGCGCCGACACGGGCCGGACGGCCGCGGCCGCACGCTTGGCGCGTTCGCGGGCTTCGTCGACGGTCGCGCCGGTCGCCAGCGCGACGCCCATGCGTCGCTTCGCAAAACTTTCCGGCTTGCCGAACAGGCGCAAGTCCGCGCCCGGCACCGCGAGCGCGTCGCGCACGCCTTCGAACGCGATCCCGCGCTCGTCGAGGCCGCCGTAGATCACCGCCGACGCAGCCGGCGTGCCGAGCGCCGGATCGACCGGCAGCCCGAGAATCGCCCGCGCGTGCAGCTCGAATTCCGACTGGCGCTGCGAGGCGAGCGTGACGAGGCCCGTATCGTGCGGCCGCGGGCTCACCTCGGAGAACCAGACGTCGTCGCCGCGCACGAACAGCTCGACGCCGAACAGGCCGCGCCCGCCGAGCGCCTCGGTCACCTTGTGCGCGATCTCGCGCGATTTCTCGAGCGCCGCCGCGCTCATCGGCTGCGGCTGCCACGATTCGACATAGTCGCCCGCCACCTGCACGTGGCCGACCGGTTCGCAGAAATAGGTACGCGTATCGAGCGTCGCCGGGTCGATCGCGCGCACGGTCAGTTGCGTGATCTCGTAGTCGAAATCGACGAAGCCCTCGACGATCACGCGGCCGTGGTTCACGCGCCCGCCCGCCATCGCGTAGTCCCACGCGGGTTTCACGTCGGCGTCGGTCTTCACGACCGACTGCCCCTTGCCCGACGACGACATCACGGGCTTCACGACGCACGGCATGCCGATCTTCGCGACGGCCGCGGTGAATGCGTCGAACGAATCGGCGAACGCATACGGGGAAGTCGGCAGGCCGAGCGCCTCGGCCGCGAGCCGGCGAATCCCTTCGCGATTCATCGTGAGCTGCGTCGCGCGCGCGGTCGGGATCACCTCGGCGAGGCCGGCCGTCTCGATCGCTGCGAGCGCGTCGGTGGCGATCGCCTCGATCTCGGGGACGATCAGGTGCGGACGCTCGGCCTCGACGACTGCCTGCAGCGCAGCCGGGTCCGTCATGTCGATCACGTGCGCGCGATGCGCGACCTGATGGCCGGGCGCGTCCGGATAGCGATCGACCGCAATGACTTCGACGCCGAGACGCTGCAACGCGATGATGACTTCCTTGCCGAGCTCGCCCGCGCCGAGCAGCATGACGCGCGTGGCCGAGGGTGAAAGCGGCGTACCGAGCCGCTGACCGATCTGCATGTGATTTCCCGCTGGTTCTGTTGGAGGACGAAAACGGCTTCGATGTTAACACGGGCATCCGGGCCGGTTTGGGCCGTTTGGCCGCCCCCGGCGCCATGTCGCGCGAGGCCCGTGGGCGGGCTGCGAACGTTTTCGCGCGCGAAGTGTCGGCTCGCCTGCCGCGGGGCGGGTGCGTTACTCTTACGCCTTGATCAGAATCCGAAGAGGAACGAGGCTCATGTCCCACCTGTCCGCGGCCGCACGCGCACGCACCGGCCTGCTTCGCCCGTTGCGCGCGCCGCTTTGCGCGTTGACGCTTGCCACGCTTCTCGCCGCCTGCACGATGCCGACCCATCCCGATTCCGCCGCCCCCGCGCCCGACCCATACAACCCGGCCGCCGTCCAGCTGCTCGACGACACGAGCTGGGAACTCACCAGCTGGGTGAACGCCGACGGCACGCAACGCGCGATCCCGCACGGCGACAACGGCGAGCCGATCAAGCTCGCACTGTCGACCGAGTCGGGCATCCGGCGCGCGAGCGGGTTCTCGGGCTGCAATCGCTACATGGGCACCTATGCGGTCAAGAACGGCCTGCTGAGCTTCGGCCCGCTCGCCGGCACGCGGATGGCCTGCCCGAACACGCTCGGCGGCCAGCTCGAATCCGCGTATCTCGACGCGCTCGCCCACGTCGACAAGACCGGCGTGCAGATGCGCGCGCCCCAGCAATTGCAGATCGTGACCCAGGCCGGCGCAACGCTGACGTTCACGCACCGGAGCCCCTGATGCACGGCGCGCGCGGAGGCCGACCGACCGCCTTCGCGTGGCGCACGACGCGCATGTGCCGCCCACGTGCGTCGCGCGGCGTGAATCGGAATCACGCCGCGTTAGAGTCTTGTTCGCCGGCCGGTTAAACTCGGCGGGTCGCGCCCCGCGCGCCCCTCCCCACTCCTGTTTCAAAGCATGCACACGGTTGTCTTCGGCTGGTTCGGCATCTCCGCCGTCTGGTTCCTCCTTCTCTTCTGGCGTCTCGTGCAGGCGATGCTGCCCGGCGGCGGCGGGCTTGCCGGCCGCGGCTCGATCCGCCTGTGGCTCGGCTTCGCCGCGGTATTCGTCGCAAGCGTCACGCTGACGAGCCCGCTGTCGGGCCCCGACACGAACGCGCTCGGCCATGCGTTCTCCGCCGGCTTCGCCCACGTGCTCGGCCCGATCGGCACGCCGGTCGCGATGGTCGTGCTGTTCTTCGCCGGCTTGCCGTGGCTGACCGGCATCGGCTGGCGGCAGTTCGCCGCGTGGGTCGACACGTCGTTCGGCGTCAAGCTGTCGCGCGACGGCGGCGACGACGACGCGCGCGGGATCGCCGACCTGCCGCGCAGTGCATTGCATCGCGACGACGACGTCGTGCAGTCGACCACCGCGCACACCGTCAACTCGATGGCGCCGCGCCAGAACGGCCGGTATTCGCGCCCGACAGTGTGGAAACCCGATCCGCAGGCACGGCCGAAGCCGCGCAGCAAGACCCCGTCGCGCCCCCTTGCGGAACCCGTCGCGCCGTCGGGCTGGCTGAAGCCGAGCGCGCCGCAGCGCACGCCCGCGGCGCCCGCGCCGATCCCGGCCAGCGCGATGCCGCCGCCGACCACCGGCAGCACCGCCAGCCTCGCGCGCGCGGCAGCGAACACGCAAGGGCCGCGCCCCGCGCCGGCGCCGCTTCCGGTCGGATTCGAACCCGTCCGACCGCGCCCGACCGCCGCACGCCCAACCACCGCCGCGCTGACGCAGACGGCGCCGCGCGCCACGGTCACGCCGCGACCGGCTGCTACGCAGCCGCCGCGTCCGCCGGTGCGCCCGGTCACAGGAACGACGCCAGCCGGCCTGTCGACGGACGCGCCACGACGCCGCCCGGCGCCGCCCGCGCCGGCACGCGCGCCGCTCTATGCGTGGAACGAGAAGCCGGCCGCGCCGATTACGCCCGCACCGAGCGTTCACGACACGCTGCGTTCGATCGAGGCCAGCACCGCGCAATGGGCGTCGCTGGGCGGCACGCCGTCCGGCGATGCAGCGCAGACGGCGGCCGCAGCCGCTGCCGTGGCCGGTGTCGCCGCCGCAGCCGGCAGCGTGGCCGCGCCGGCATCGGCGACCGTGTCGAATGCGTTCGGCTCCACGACGCACGGCATCGCAGCCCAGGACGCCAATGCTCCGGCCGAACACGATGCCGCGCCCGCATACGACGACAACGCGCCGATCGTGCTCGACGCCTTCATGCCGGCGCAGTCCGGCATCGCGCAGGCTCCGGTTGGCGATTTGTCCCCTCCTGCATTCGGTGACGCTGAACCGAACGCACGGTCGAATACCGCCATCGACGACGCCGCGTTCGCACGTTACGCCGACGACGAAATTCGTCACGTCGACGCTACGCCCGCCGCGCCGGCATTCGGGGTCGCAGCACCGTCGATCGACGCACCCATCGACCTCGCGCCTTGGGAAGATGTCGTCAGCGCGCCGGTTCCGGCGCTCGACGTGTCGACCGGAAACCCGATCGCCGAGCCGCCGGCAGTCACCGCGGGACCGCAATCCGCGCATTCAGCCTTCACACAAGGAGGCGATGCAGCGGTTCGCGACCTCGACACCAGCAAGCCGACCGGGTCTATCGATATCGACGGCCACGCCGACGCGCAACCGGCGCCTGCAATCGATCGCGCCGCTTCGGCCCGCGTGCCTCAAGGGGCTGCCGATCCGCACGCCGCCGCGAAGCCTGCCGAGGGCATCGTTCCGTTCGCTGCCCTGCCCGCTTCGTCGCTCGCGGGAACGTCCGTGAGCGCACGTTCGGAAACCACGTCGATCGCGGCAACGTCCGCACCGGCGGTATCGAATCACGTGCCGGACGCCGTCAAGCCGGTCGAGGCGGCGGAACCCGCGGCACCGCTGTCGGCGGTCGCTCAAGGCGCGACGCCCGCCACATATTGGACCGCGCCGACGATACCGCCCGCAGCGACACAAACGACCGTTGCCGCTGAACCGCCGAAATCGCCGGCGGTTCAACCGTTTGCCGCAGCGTCGACGGCTTCGGCCGTCAATGCATCTCCACTGACCGGCACGGCTCATGGCGCGACTGCACAAGCATCCGCGCCGGCCTCCGCATCGAACATCGCGCCCGTCGCTGCCTCAGGTTCGCCGGTCGGCGCAACCGGCACGGCGTCCGCTTCGCCGTCCCAACCGGCCGCCTCGGCATCTCCTGTTACTTCCGTTGCGTCGGCATCGCCGGCCGGTGTCACGGACACGACTGACGGTTCGCTTTCCCGCGCCTCGACGCCTGCATCAACCGATACGCCCACCGCGATGCCGGCGACGACTGGCGCATCGGCTTCGACGTTCGGTTCGACTGCGCAGGCGCCCGTAACGCCGGTGCTCGCTACCGCGACGCCCGCGACTTTCACGTCCACATCGATCGCCGCGCCGTCTTCCCCGTCGGCATCGGCATTTCCTGTCGACACAGCAGCCATGTCGACCGGTACGACGACCTTCGCTCCATTCAGCGCATCGGGCGCGGTCGCTCCGCAGCCGCCAATCAGCCTGCCCGTATCACCAACCGCGTCCGCCGCGACGTCGACGTCCTTCACGTCCTTCAGCGCGCTCGCGCCGACGACCACGGCCGCCCCCACGCCAGCGCACCCGATCGCCAGCGCGCCTGTCGCCGCGGCCGGGCCGCTGACGTCCATCGGTGCGGCCACCGCGACGCAAGCTCCGTCGATCGCGTCCGTCCCTGCCGCCGCCCCGGCCGCGACTCAGACGTTCACGACATCGCCCGCCCCTGCCGTCTCATCGTCGGGCTGGTCCATGTCGCATGACGTGACGGCAGCACCGACCACGGCACCGCTGGCGGCAACCGTCCCCGGCGCGAACCTGCCGACCACGCCGGCAACCGTCGTTTCCGCGCCGCCATCGCCGGCAGCCCCGCCGATCGGCGCACCGGCCTCCCATCCAATCGAAGCAACCGGCCCCGCCCAAGCCGATACCCCAGCCCGCCCGCCGCGCCCGAACGCGTTCGAATTCCACGCACCCGCGTCGTTCAACGTCGAACTGCCGACGCTCGACCTGCTCGAGCCCGCGTCCGACGACGTCGAAATGATCACCGACGAACACCTCGCGCAAACCGCGCAGGTGATCGAACAGCGGCTGCAGGAATTCAAGGTGCCGGTGACGGTGGTCGGCGCCTCGGCCGGCCCCGTGATCACGCGCTTCGAGATCGAACCCGCGCTCGGCGTGCGCGGCAGCCAGATCGTCGGCCTGATGAAGGACTTGTCGCGCGGCCTCGGCCTCACGTCGATCCGCGTCGTCGAGACGATCCCCGGCAAGACCTGCATGGGCCTCGAACTGCCGAACGCGAAGCGCCAGATGATCCGCCTGTCGGAAATTCTTGCCGCACGCGAATACCAGCATTCGCCGTCGCAACTGACGATCGCGATGGGCAAGGACATCACCGGCCACCCGGTCGTCACCGATCTCGCGAAGGCGCCGCACATGCTCGTGGCCGGCACGACGGGTTCGGGCAAGTCGGTCGCGATCAACGCGATGATCCTGTCGCTGCTGTACAAGGCGACGCCGGAAGACGTGCGGCTCATCATGATCGACCCGAAGATGCTCGAGCTGTCGGTCTACGAAGGCATCCCGCATCTGCTCGCGCCGGTCGTCACCGACATGAAGCTCGCGGCGAACGCGCTGAACTGGTGCGTCGGCGAAATGGAGAAGCGCTACCGGCTGATGTCGGCCGTCGGCGTGCGCAACCTCGCGGGCTTCAACCAGAAGATCCGCGACGCGCAAGCGAAGGAAAAGAAGATCGGCAACCCGTTCTCGCTGACGCCCGAGGATCCGGAGCCGCTGTCGACGCTGCCGCTGATCGTCGTCGTGATCGACGAGCTGGCCGACCTGATGATGGTCGCCGGCAAGAAGATCGAGGAACTGATCGCCCGCCTCGCGCAGAAGGCGCGCGCGGCCGGCATCCACCTGATCCTCGCGACGCAGCGCCCGTCCGTCGACGTGATCACCGGCCTCATCAAGGCGAACATCCCGACGCGCGTCGCGTTCCAGGTGTCGTCGAAGATCGATTCGCGCACGATCCTCGACCAGATGGGCGCGGAATCGCTGCTCGGGATGGGCGACATGCTGTTCCTGCCGCCGGGCACCGGTTATCCGCAGCGCGTGCACGGCGCGTTCGTCGCCGACGAGGAAGTGCACCGGATCGTCGAGTACCTGAAGCAGTTCGGCGAGCCGCAATACGAGGAAGGCATCCTCGACGGCCCGGCTGCCGACGGCGCGACGCAGGACCTGTTCGGCGACGCGCCGGACGCGGAAGCCGATCCGCTGTACGACGAAGCCGTCGCGTTCGTCGTGCGCACGCGGCGCGCGTCGATCTCGTCGGTGCAGCGACAGTTGCGCATCGGCTACAACCGCGCAGCACGGCTCGTCGAGCAGATGGAGGCGGCCGGCCTCGTGTCGGCGATGGGCATCAACGGCAGCCGCGAGGTGCTCGTGCCGGCCGCGGCCGACTGAGGCAGGCGGCCCGCCGGCCGCCGTTCATCGAGACGGGCGCGTCGTGAAACCGACTGCCTGAAATACGAAGGGCGCTGCACCGGCAGCGCCCTTCTTGCATCAGCCGGGAATCGAGCGGGATTTACTGCGCGACCGGCACCAGCTTGAAGTCGACCGGCTTGCCGACCGCGATCTTCTGCGGATTCGCGCCGAGCTGCCCCGTTTCGACATCGCGACTGAACACGTAGAACGTGTCGCTGTCCTGGTTGCCGACGATCAGCCACTTGCCGGTCGGATCGATCAGGAACTCGCGCGGCGTCTTGCCGAGGCTCGACTGGCGGCCGACGTGCTTCAGCCGGCCGTCCGCCTTGTTCACCGCGTAGATCACGAGATCGTTCGCGTCGCCGCGGTTGCTCGCGTACAGGAAGCGGCCGTCCGGCGACAGGTGGATCGCGCCGCCGCCGACCTTGCCCTTGAAGCCCGGCGCCGTCATCGGCAGCGTCTCGATCGGCGTCAGCTTGCCGTCGTGATAGCCGAACACCTCGACCGACGCGTTGAGTTCACTCGTCACGTACGCGAACCGGCCGTCGGCGCTGAACACCATGTGACGCGGGCCCGAGCCCGCCTTCACCGGCGTGTAGCGCGTGTCGGTCGGGCTGATCAGCCCGCGGCTGCCGTCCACCGTGTAGCGGTAGCCGTAGATCTTGTCCGCGCCGAGATCCTGCACGAACAGATAGCGGCCGTCGGGCGAAAACACCGTCGAATGCACGTGCGCGCCGTCCTGGCGGCCCTTCACCGGCCCGGTGCCTTCGTGGTGGACCGTCAGCACGGCCTGACCGACCGCGCCGTCGTCGCGCAGCGGAAGCACCGCGAAGCTGCCGCCCGGGTCGGCCGCGACCGAGTAGTTGGCGGTGACGAGGTACTTGCCGTCCGGCGACAGCGCGAGATAGCACGGATCGTTCCCTTCCGACGATACGCGGTCGATGAAGCTCAGCGCGCCCGTCTTCGCGTCGAAGCGGAACGCGCTCACGCCTCCGCGCTGCGTCGCCGGCCCGTCGTCGCCGGGCAGTTCGTTGACCGCGTAGACGGTGCGACCGTCGCGGCTCGGCAACAGGTACGACGGATTCACGGTCTTCGCCGACGACACCGGCGCGACGCTGCCGCTCTTGGTATCGAAGCGGTAAACGTAGATCCCGTCGCTGCCGCCACCCGTATAGGTGCCGACGAGCAGGTTGTAGACGCCGTCGGCCGGGGCGGACGATTGCTGCGCGAATGCGTGGGTCGCGGACAGGGAAAGCACGATCGCGAAACCTTTCATCCAGTGAGCGAACCTAAGCGGGAACCCTCGTGTCGAAGCGCGTGCGTCACGCTCGCGTAAACGGTTGGGCATTGAATCCTCCTTGCATCGAGTCGCTTCAAGTGTTGAGATAGGACGAAACGCCGGCCGTTCACGCGCTCCGCCGCCCGGCCGAGTATACGGGGCGCGGCGCCCGCGCGTGAAGTCGAGGGCGCCGACGTCCGCATTGTGAAACTCGAATACCCAAGGATCGCCTGCCCATGCCCGCCCTGATCGAAGACTACGCCCTCGTCGGCGACGGCCATACGGCCGCGCTGATCGCAAAAGACGGCTCCGTCGACTGGCTGTGCTGGCCCCGCTTCGATTCGGGCGCCTGCTTCGCGGCGCTGCTCGGCACGCCCGAGCACGGCCGCTGGCTGCTTGCTCCGGCCGCCGACGCCGCGATCACGCACACGACCCGCCGCTATCGCGGCGACACGCTGATTCTCGAAACCGATTACGAAAGCGCCGACGGCGCCGTCACCGTGATCGACTTCATGCCGCCCGGCAACGGCTGGTCCGAACTGGTGCGGATCGTCGTCGGCCGCCACGGCAAGATGAAGATGCGCATGGAACTCGTGTTGCGCTTCGACTACGGTTTCTCGATTCCGTGGGTCACGCAACTGACCCGCGAGGACGGCATGAAGGCCATCGCCGGCCCCGATACCGTCGTGCTGCGCACGCCGGTGCCGCTCACCGGCAAGAACCTCCATACGCTCGCGGAATTCACGGTCGGCGCCGACGAGCGCGTGCCGTTCTCGCTCGGCTACGCGGCGTCGCACATGCGGCTGCCGCCCGCGCGCGATCCGCTGTCGATGCTCGCGCGCACCGAAAACTACTGGCTCGAATGGTCGGGCCGCTGTCAGGTGCAGGGGCGTTACGCGGCCGCCGTGCGCCGCTCGCTGATCACGCTGAAGGCGCTCGCGTACGAGCCGACCGGCGGCATCGTCGCCGCGCCGACCACGTCGCTGCCGGAGAAGATCGGCGGCAACCGCAACTGGGACTACCGCTACTGCTGGCTGCGCGACGCGACGATCACGCTGCTCGCGCTGATGCGCGGCGGCTACTACGACGAGGCGCGTGCGTGGCGCACGTGGCTCGGCCGCGTGATGGCCGGCTCGCCCGAGCAGATCCAGATCATGTACGGGATCGCCGGCGAGCGCCGGCTGCCGGAAATGGAGCTCGACTGGCTGCCCGGCTACCAGGACTCGCTGCCGGTGCGCGTCGGCAACGGCGCCGCGAACCAGCTCCAGCTCGACGTGTTCGGCGAGGTGATGGCCGCGCTGCACCTCGCGCGCGTGGGCGGCCTGCAGGCCGACGACACGGTCTGGTCCGTGCAGTGCGCGCTGCTCGATCACCTCGAGAAGATCTGGCAGGAACCCGACGAAGGCATCTGGGAAACGCGCGGCGGCCGTCGCCATTTCACGTTCTCGAAGGTGATGGCGTGGGTCGCATTCGACCGCGCGATCAAGTCGGCGGAGATGTTCCGGCTGCCCGGCTCGCTCGACCGCTGGCGCGCGCTGCGCGAGCAGATCCATGCGGACGTCTGCGCCAACGCATGGCACGAAGGCAAGCAGGCGTTCGCGCAGAGCTACGGCAGCGACGAGCTCGACGCGAGCGTGCTGCTGCTGCCGCAGCTCGGCTTCCTGCCGCCGGAAGACCCGCGCATCGTCGGCACGGTCGAGGCGATCGAACGGGAATTGCTGCACGACGGGCTCGTGATGCGCTACCGCACGACCGAATACGACGACGGCCTGCCGCCGGGCGAAGGCACGTTTCTCGCGTGCAGCTTCTGGCTGGTCGACAGCTACGCGCTGCTCGGCCGGATCGACGACGCGCATCGGCTCTTCAGCCGCCTGCTCGCGCTGTCGAACGACCTCGGGCTGCTCGCGGAGGAATACGACCCGGTCGCCGGGCGGCTCGTCGGCAACTTCCCGCAGGCGTTCTCCCACGTGGCGCTCGTGCACACCGCGATGAACCTGATGCACCACGAAGACGCGATGGCGCGCGCGGCCGGCCAGCCCGCGCCGGCCGTGGCTACGGGCCGCTGAACGGCGCGCGCGGGCCTTGTTCAGAGATCGTCAAATCGCAACACTTTGATGAAAACCCGGGGAAATGTTGCATTGCACCACCGATCGTTGTCCGATATGATCGACGAGATTGTCCGGCTGCAATGCAACATGGCCGGTCGCTGACCCACACGGCACGCCGCGACGCCTCACGCCGCCCTTGCGCACCGTCCCCCACGCGGGAGTAGCCTGCATGCTTTACCAACTGCACGAATTCCAGCGGGCCATGCTGAGCCCGCTCACGGCCTGGGCCCAGGCCGCCTCGAAGTCGTTCGCGAATCCGTCCAGCCCGTTCTCGCTGATGCCCGGTGCCCCGCGGATGGCGGCCGCCTATGAGCTGATGTATCGGCTCGGCAAGGATTACGAGAAGCCGGAATTCAACATTCATCAGATCGTCAAGGACGGCCACAACATTCCGATCGTCGAGCAGACGATCATCGAGAAGCCGTTCTGCCGCCTGCTGCGCTTCAAGCGCTATTCGGACGACGCCGACGCCGTCACGCAACTGAAGGACGAACCCGTCGTGCTGGTCTGCGCGCCGCTGTCGGGCCACCACTCGACGCTGCTGCGCGACACCGTGCGCACGCTGCTGCAGGATCACAAGGTCTACATCACCGACTGGATCGACGCGCGGATGGTGCCGGTCGAGACGGGCCCGTTCCACCTGCACGACTACATCGCGTACATCCAGGAATTCATCCGTCATATCGGCGCGCGCAACCTGCACGTGATCTCGGTATGCCAGCCGACGGTGCCGGTGCTCGCGGCGATCTCGCTGATGGCGAGCCGCGGCGAGGACACGCCGCTCACGATGACGATGATGGGCGGCCCGATCGACGCGCGCCGCAGCCCGACGTCGGTGAACTCGCTCGCCACGCAGCACTCGACCGCGTGGTTCGAGAACAACGTGATCCACACGGTGCCCGCGAACTATCCGGGCGAAGGCCGCCAGGTGTATCCGGGCTTCCTGCAGCACACCGGCTTCGTCGCGATGAACCCGGAGCGGCACGCACAATCGCACTGGGATTTTTACCAGAGCCTGCTGCGCGGCGACGAGGACGACGCCGAAGCGCACCGCCGCTTCTACGACGAGTACAACGCGGTGCTGGACATGGCCGCCGAGTATTACCTCGAGACGATCCGCGTCGTGTTCCAGGAATTCCGGCTCGCGGAAGGCACGTGGGACGTCGAAGGCGAGCGCGTGCGGCCGCAGGACATCAAGCACACCGCGCTGATGACGATCGAGGGCGAACTCGACGACATCTCGGGCAGCGGCCAGACGCACGTCGCGCACGAGCTGTGCACGGGCATTCCGCAAGACGATCGCCGCAGCCTGACCGCCGAGAAATGCGGCCACTACGGGATCTTCTCGGGCCGCCGCTGGCGCACGATCATCTATCCGCAACTGCGCGACTTCATTCGCGAGCATGCGCTGGAGCCCAAGCCCGGCGCGACGAAGTTGCCCGTCGATGCCCAGGATGCGACCGCGATCGGCGTCGTGCCGGCCGCCAAGCCGGAGCCGGAAACCGCGGTGCGCGCCACCGCCGCGAAACGCACACGCACGAAGGCGCCGGCCGTGACGGTCGCGCCCGCCAGGACGCCCGCCGCGAAGGCCGCGCCCGCCGCGAAACGCGCGGCTGGCAGCCCGCGCGCAAAAGCCGCGCGGGTCCGCAAGGCCGCCTGACGCGCCGCGTTCCGACGCAAAAACGCCGCCGTTGCTTGACGCACGGCGGCGTTTTTTTATCCCGGCGGCCGCGAGCGGGCGGCTCATCGGCTCGTCCGTTCGTCGCGTCAGCGCCGCAGCAGATAAGCAAGCAGCACCTCGGTGTTCATCCGGACCATCTCCGCGCGCTCGTCGGTGTCGGTGAAGTCGCGGCCGAGCGTCGCGGCGAGCGTGAAGCGGTTCGACACGATGTAGTAGCCGAGCCCGGACAACGTCACGTAGAAGCGCAGCGGATCGACGTCACCGCGGAACAGCCCGGCCTTCTGGCCGCGCATCAGCACGTTGCCGAGCTTCGCGACGATCGGCGACATCATCTCGCGGATTCGCGTCGACTTGTGCAGATAGCGCGCTTCGTGCAGGTTCTCGTTGTTGATGAGCCGGAGCAGCTCCGGATGGTCGCGGTAGTAGTCCCAAACGAAATGCGCGAGCCGCGTGACGGCTTCGACCGGCGCGACGCCGTCGAGATCCAGCACGCGCTCGGCCTCGGTCAGCGCGGAGAACGCGTGTTCGAGCACCGCCGTGAACAGCTGCTCCTTGCTGCCGAAGTAGTAATAGAGCATGCGCTCGTTCGTTTCGGCCCGGCGCGCGATCTGGTCGACGCGCGCGCCGAACAGCCCTCCATTCGCGAACTCTTCGGCTGCCGCCATCAGGATGCGGCGGCGCGTACCTTCAGGATCTCTTTTGATTTTTGGCTGATTCATGGTGGCGTTTTGCTATGTGAGCCGCTTGATTCGAACCGGCACCCCCACCGCCTCGGCGCCGGCCGCCCTGGAACGGGCGCGCCGCGGGCGGCCGCCCTCCTGCTGAGCCCCTGCAAAAAAGCGGTTCGATTATGCGCATAGACGGCGTCCGGCGCAATGCGGGAAATCGGCGATAATCGAGCTTTGGCAAACCTTTCCGGCCGCGCCCGACGCGGCCGACCGAGAGCCATTCGGCGCCGCTGCGCCCGTTGTCAGCCTGTTGTCACCGTGACCGACTCCAAAACACTCGCGGATCGCATCGAAGATCTGCTTCCCCAGACGCAATGCACGAAGTGCGGCTATAACGGCTGCCGTCCGTACGCCGAGGCGATCGCCGCCGGCGACGCGAACTACAACCAGTGCCCGCCCGGCGGCGCCGAAGGCATCGCGCGCCTCGCGAGCCTGCTCGGCAAGCCGGTGATTCCGCTGAACCCCGTGAACGGCAGCGAGCATCCGCGCGCGGTCGCGTTCATCGACGAAAACCTGTGCATCGGCTGCACGCTGTGCATGCAGGCGTGCCCGGTCGACGCGATCGTCGGCGCGCCGAAGCAGATGCACACGATCGTCGCGTCGCTGTGCACGGGCTGCGACCTGTGCATCCCGCCGTGCCCGGTCGACTGCATCGCGATGCTGCCGGTGACCGGCGATCGCACGGGTTGGGACGCGTGGTCGCAGGAACAGGCCGACGCCGCGCGCGAACGCCACGACCTGCGGCTCGCGCGCGAGCGCCGCGAGCGCGAGGCCGCCGAAGCGCGTGCCGCCGCCCGCCGCGCGGCCAGTGCCGCCAAGCCGGTTGCGGAGCCCTCTGCAGCGCAGCCCGGTTCGCAGCCTGGCACGCCGGCCGCCGCGCCGGCCGCCGACGATGCCGAAGCGAAGAAACGCGCGATCATCGCCGCCGCACTCGAACGCGCGCGCAAGAAGAAGGAAGAACTGTCCGGGCAAGGCGCCGGGCCGAAGAACACCGAAGGCGTGAGCGCGGCCGTCCAGGCGCAGATCGACGCGGCCGAAGCCCGCCGCAAGCGGCTCGCCGAACAGCAGGCGCAGCGCGATGCCGAAGCCGCATCGGGCAGCAACGACCACGACAACGACGCAGGCAACGACGATCCGGACGGCCCGTCCGCGCCGCCCGACCAGAACGCTCCATGAACGCCAGCAAACGACGCGCGATCTACGAAACGCTGCAGAGCCTCAATCCGCATCCGACCACCGAGCTCGAATATTCGACGCCGTTCGAGCTGCTGATCGCCGTGATGCTGTCCGCGCAGGCGACCGACGTGTCGGTCAACAAGGCGATGCGGAAAATGTTTCCGGTCGCGAACACCCCGCGACAAATCGTCGCGCTTGGCGAGGAAGGCGTCACCGAGTACATCAAGACGATCGGCCTCTATCGCACCAAGGCGAAGAACGTGGTCGCGACGTGCCGAATCCTGCTCGAGCGCTACGACGGCGAGGTGCCGGCCGATCGCGAAGCGCTCGAAAGCTTGCCGGGTGTCGGCCGCAAGACCGCGAACGTCGTGCTGAACACCGCGTTCGGCCAACCGACGATCGCGGTCGACACGCATATCTTCCGCGTCGCGAATCGCACCGGGCTCGCGCCGGGCAAGGACGTGCGGGCCGTCGAGGCCGCGCTCGAGAAGTTCACGCCGAAGGAATTCCTGCAGGATGCGCATCACTGGCTGATCCTGCACGGGCGTTACGTGTGCAAGGCCCGCCGGCCCGAATGCTGGCACTGCGCGATCGAGCCGCTGTGCGAGTTCCGGCCGAAGACGCCGCCGCCGAACGAATAAGCATCAGGCAGCGCGGGCGAGCTCCGCGGGCGCCGTCGCGACGCCCGCTCCCTTCCCCGCTTACGCGTTGGATGTCGCCGTCGCGTCGTCGGCGGCCGCGCCGCCCGCGCGCACGAGCGCCAGCACGGCCGCCAGAATCGCGACGCCACCCGCCCACTGCAGCGGCGACAACGCTTCCCCGAACAGCAGCGCCGCGAGCGCGACCGTCACGACCGGTTCGAGCGTCGACAGCATCGACGTGCGCGCGGCCCCGAGCCGCTCGAGCCCGGCGAAGAACGCGAGCATGGCCGCGACCGTCGACACCAGCGCGATCGCGAGCATCGACGCCCAGCCGCCGGCCGTCGCGGGCCAGCGCGGCGGCGCGCCGAACGCCGCCGTTCGCACGACGGCGATCGCGGCGAGCGTCGCGGTGGCCGACAGGCAGATGATCGCGGTGGTCGCGAGGGGATCGACGCCGCGCGTCGCCTTCGTGCCGCCGACGATGTACAGCGAGTAGATCACCGCGGCGGCCAGCGCCAGCGCGATCCCGAGCGGCTCGCCGTGCCCGCCGCCGACCATCAGCGCCGAACCCGCGACGCACAGCACCAGCGCGACGGCCTTCGCCCGCGTCAGGCGCTCGCCGAGCCACCACGCGGCCAGCAGCGTGACGAACGCCGGGTACAGGTACAGCAGCAGCGCGACGAGACTCGCCTGCGCGTGCTGCAGCGCGCTGAAATAGCAGAACGACTGCCCGACGTAGCCGAGCGCGCCCATCGCCACCAGCGGCGCGAGCGCCCGGCCGCGCGGCCAGGCGACGCGGCGGTGCCGCGCGATCGCGGCGAGCACCGCGCCGCCGATCGCGAAGCGCACGATCAGCAGCCCGAGCACGTCGACGCCGGCCGCATACGCATAGCGGCCGAAAATCGCCATCGCGCCGAATGCGGCGGCGGACAACGCGACGTAGAGCGCGCCCTGCAGGGCGGCGGACGATGAGCGAACGGTGGCGGTCATGATGAAACGGGCGAACGGGGCGCCGTGACGGGAATCGTCGGAGTGTAGCGGCGCGGCGGCGCCGAGCCTAGCCCGCGCTTACCCGTTGCGCGGCGGGCGGCCGCGCGTTCCGCGTCGACCGCTCCCGGGGCCGGCGCCAGCGCCGTCCGTCGCGCCGGCGTACAATGCCCGACGCGGCATGACGCCGTCCGAATCACGACGTTTCCCCCACCATGTTCAATCCAAGCCGCGACGACGTGCGTCGCTTTTTCACCGAGACCTGGCGCAAACAGCGCGCGGGCGAGATCCTGACACCGCTGGAAGCGATCGCGGCCGACTGGATCGTCGAGCATCCCGAGTACCACGACGACCTGGCCGACGCTGACGGCGCGGCGGCGCGCAACTACACGCCCGAGGAAGGCCGCACCAACCCGTTCCTGCACCTGTCGATGCACCTCGCGATCAGCGAGCAGTTGTCGATCGACCAGCCGCCCGGCATCCGCGCCGCGCACGACAAGCTGGCCGCGAAGCTCGACTCGACCCACGACGCGCAGCACGCGATCATGGAATGTCTCGGCGAGACGATCTGGGAAGCGCAGCGCACCAACACGCCGCCCGATACCGACGCGTACCTGCAGCGCATCCTGCGCCGCGCGTCGCGCGACTGAGCGCGCAGGCCCGGCACATCCCGACGCGCCGGGCCGCGGACAGCCGGGCCGCGGACAAAAAAATACCCCGCCGAGGCGGGGCATTCTTGCTGCGCGAGCCCGTGAGGCCCGTCGCGCTTACTTCTTGAACACGAGGTCGGTTTCCTTCAGCGACTCGATGTAGGACGCGATGTCCTTCATGTCGCTGACCGACAGGTTCTGTACCTGCGCCTGCATGATCGCGTTGTTGCGGCCGATCAGCGGGTTCGTCAGCCCCATCTGGTACTGGCGCATCGCCCACACGAGATAGTCGGCGTGCTGGCCGGCGAGGCGCGGGTACTCCGCGTTGATCGGCTTGTTCAGCTGCGCGCCGTGGCAGGCCGCGCAGTTGTGCGATTCGACCAGTTCCTTGCCCTTCGAGATGTCCGCGGCATGCGCGGTACCGATCGCGAGGCCGGCCGCCAGTGCAACCGCCGCCGTCTTGAATGCGTTGTTCATGAATGCTCCTGTCCCGCCGGAGAGATCGGCGGCGCGCGCTTTACTTGTAGGGGTTGTCCTTCGTGTCGGCCTTCTGGGCGGCGTAGTACGCCGACAGATCCGCGATGTCCTGGTCGGTCAGCGAGCCGGCGATCGCATTCATCGACGGGAAGTGACGATCCTTCTTGCGGTAGGCCTTCAGCGCGTTCTCGAGGTATTGCTGGTTCTGGCCGCCGAGGACAGGCACCCGGTAGACCTCCGGGTACGCCGCGCGGTAGTCCTGGATGCCGTGGCAACCGATGCACATGGCGGCCTTGCTCGCCCCGTCCTTCGGGTTGCCGACCACACCGGCCGCCTGCGCGCTGCCCGCGAGCGCCACGAGCGCTGCGACAACGACGTGTTTGCCGACGAATTTGTTCATAGCTCTTGTAACCTAGCTTGAGGGGAAACTGGCGCCGAAGCGGCAACGGCCCGCGCCGTTTTGCTTGTCGGTCGCCACGCAGGCCAAAAAAAACGGCCAGATTGTACCGCGTCGGCGGGGAACGCGTCCATACGGCGCCCCGGTTCGCCCCGCCACAGCCCTGCAACGATACGCGGGCGCGGGCCGCCCGGACAGCCCTTCTGACTTATACTGGGTTTTTCCCCGATGAAGAAGAGCGTCGCCATGCGTTTCGAAGGGTCCTCGCACTACGTCGCCACCGACGATCTGAAGCTCGCGGTCAATGCCGCGCTGACGCTGCAACGCCCGCTGCTGATCAAGGGCGAGCCCGGCACCGGCAAGACCATGCTGGCCGAGGAAGTGGCCGCCGCGCTCGACATGCCGCTGCTGCAGTGGCACATCAAGTCGACCACCAAGGCGCAGCAGGGCCTGTACGAATATGACGCCGTGTCGCGGCTGCGCGATTCGCAGTTGGGCGACGAGCGCGTGAAGGACATCGCGAACTACATCGTCAAGGGCGTGCTGTGGCAGGCGTTCGACGCCGAGCAGCCGAGCGTGCTGCTGATCGACGAAATCGACAAGGCCGACATCGAATTCCCGAACGACCTGCTGCGCGAGCTCGACCGGATGGAGTTCCACGTGTACGAGACGCGCGAGACGGTCCGCGCGAAGCACCGCCCGCTCGTCATCATCACGTCGAACAACGAGAAGGAGCTGCCCGACGCATTCCTGCGCCGCTGCTTCTTCCACTACATCCAGTTTCCCGATCCGTCGACGATGCAGAAGATCGTCGCGGTGCACTTCCCCGACATCCGCGAGGAGCTGCTGCGCGCGGCGCTCGAGAGTTTCTTCGAATTGCGCGGCGTGTCGGGCCTGAAGAAGAAGCCATCGACGTCCGAGCTGCTCGACTGGCTGAAGCTGCTGCTCGCCGAGAACATCCCGGCCGACGCGCTGCGCGGCGCGGACGCGAAGCAGATCGTGCCGCCGCTCGCGGGCGCGCTGCTGAAGAACGAGCAGGATCTGAGCCTGCTCGAGCGGCTCGTCTACATGAACCGGCACAACCGGTAATCCTCTCTCACCCCGCGAAGGCCCGGCCATGCTGCTCAATTTCTTCTACGCGCTGCGCGCAGCCAAGCTGCCCGTCTCGGTGAAGGAATACCTGACGCTGCTCGAATCGCTGAAGGCCGGGCTGATCTCGCCGTCGATCGACGCGTTCTACTTCCTCGCGCGGATGACGCTCGTCAAGGACGAGCAGTACTTCGACAAGTTCGACCAGGCGTTCGGTGCGTACTTCCATGGCGTGTCCGCACTGCCGTCCGAGGCGTTCGACATCCCGCTCGACTGGCTCGAGAAGCGCCTTGAGCGCGAGCTGTCGCCGGAGGAGAAGGCGCAGATCGACGCGATGGGCGGGCTCGACAAGCTGATGGAGCGTTTGAAGGCGCTGCTCGACGAGCAGAAGGAACGCCACGAAGGCGGCAACAAGTGGATCGGCACGGGCGGCACGTCGCCGTTCGGGCACGGCGGCTACAACCCGGAAGGCGTGCGCATCGGCGGCCCGTCGAACGGCAACCGCACCGCGGTGAAGGTGTGGGAAGCACGCGCTTACCGCGACTACGACGATTCGGTCGAGATCGGCACGCGCAACATCAAGGTCGCGCTGCGGCGGCTGCGCCGCTTCGCGCGCGAAGGCGCCGCCGAGGAGCTCGACCTGCCCGGCACGATCCGCAGCACGGCCGCGAACGCGGGCTGGCTCGACCTGCGGATGGTGCCCGAGCGCCACAACAACGTGAAGGTGCTGATGCTGCTGGACGTCGGCGGCTCGATGGACGACCACATCAAGCGCACCGAAGAGCTGTTCTCGGCCGCGAAGGCCGAATTCAAGCACCTCGAATTCTTCTACTTCCACAACTGCGTGTACGACCACCTGTGGAAGAACAACCGCCGCCGCCACGCGGAACGCACCGCGACGTGGGACGTGCTGCACAAGTTCACGCCCGACTACAAGCTGATCTTCGTCGGCGACGCGACGATGAGCCCGTACGAAGTGCTGCAGCCCGGCGGCTCGGTCGAATACAACAACCCGGAAGCCGGCGCCGTGTGGCTGCGCCGTCTCGCCGACCAGTTTCCGCATCATGCATGGCTGAACCCCGAGCCCGAGCGACTATGGGAGTACCGGCAGTCGGTCGCGGTCATCCGCGACCTGCTCGGCCATCGCATGTATCCGCTCACGCTCGCGGGCCTCGAAACCGCGATGCGCGCACTCAGCAAGTAACGACACCCACTCGCAGATATACAGGCCGCATCCGAGCGGCCGCCCCGGAGAGAGCATGAACCCTTCGTCCACCGCGAGTGCCGGCCGCGCCGGCGGCCGCCGCTTTTTCGCCGATACGTCCGTGTCCGCGCTCGTCGCCGGCTTCGTCGCGATGATGACCGGCTACACGAGTTCGCTCGTGCTGATGTTCCAGGCCGGCCGCGCCGCCCACCTCACCGATGCGCAGATCTCGTCGTGGATCTGGGCGTTGTCGATCGGCATGGCGGTGACGACGATCGGCCTGTCGCTGCGCTATCGCGCGCCCGTCGTGGTCGCGTGGTCGACGCCCGGCGCCGCGCTGCTGATCGCGTCGCTGCCCGGCGTGCCCTACCCCGAGGCGATCGGCGCGTTCGTCGTATGCGCGCTGCTGCTGACGGCCGTCGGCGTGAGCGGCCTGTTCGACACGCTGATGAAGCGCATTCCGGCCGGCATCGCGGCCGCGCTGCTCGCGGGCATCCTGTTCGAGATCGGCATCGAGATCTTCCGCGCCGCGCAGTTCCAGACCGCGCTGGTGCTCGCGATGTTCTTCACCTACCTGATCGTGAAGCGCCTCGCGCCGCGCTATGCGATCGTGACGACGCTGATCGTCGGCACAGTGGTAGCCGGCGGCCTCGGCCTGCTCGATTTCAGCCGCTTCCACATCGCGCTCGCGCAGCCGGTGTTCACGATGCCCGCGTTCTCGATCGCGTCGATCGTCAGCATCGGCATTCCGCTGTTCGTCGTCGCGATGGCGTCGCAGAACGTGCCGGGCATCGCGGTGCTGCGTGCGGACGGCTACCCGACGCCGTCGTCGCCGCTGATCGCGACGACCGGCCTCGCGTCGCTGCTGCTCGCGCCGTTCGGCTCGCACGGCGTGAACCTCGCGGCGATCACCGCCGCGATCTGCACCGGCCCCGAAGCGCACGAGGACCACGCGAAGCGCTACACGGCCGCCGTGTGGTGCGGCACGTTCTACCTGGTCGCCGGCGTCTTCGGCGCGACGATCGCCGCGTTGTTCGCGGCGCTGCCGAAAGCGCTCGTCGTGTCGGTCGCGGCGCTCGCGCTGTTCGGCTCGATCATGAGCGGGCTCGCGAACGCGATGCAGGACGTGAAGCAGCGCGAAGCGGCGCTCGTCACGTTCATGGTGACCGCGTCGGGCCTCACGCTGCTGTCGATCGGCTCGGCATTCTGGGGGCTCGTCGCCGGGGTCGTCACGCAGGTGATCCTGAACGCGCGGCGCCCCGCGTGACGCGGCTCGGCCGCCTGCCGCGGCGCGCGCCGCCGCGCCCGCCCGGCACGCCAAAACGTGCGCGACACGAATCGGGCCTAAAATGATGGATCGGAGGCGGCGCCCGGCGCCGCTTCGCTTCGCCGCCGCGCTCGCGCGGCCCGTGAGAACCCGGCGCCCCGCGCTCTTCTTCCGAATCGCCATGACTACCGCACTCGACCAGCTGAAGCAGTACACGACCGTCGTCGCCGACACGGGCGACTTCCAGCAGCTTGCGCAATACAAGCCGCAGGACGCGACCACGAACCCGTCGCTGATCCTGAAGGCCGTCCAGAAGGATGCGTACAAGCCGATCCTCGAGAAAACCGTCCGCGATCATCGCAACGAAAGCACCGATTTCATCATCGACCGCCTGCTGATCGCATTCGGCACCGAAATCCTGAAGCTGATCCCGGGCCGCGTATCGACCGAGGTCGACGCGCGCCTGTCGTTCGACACGCAGCGCTCGATCGACAAGGGCCGCGAGCTCATCAAACTGTACGAAGCAGCCGGCGTCGGCCGCGAGCGCATCCTGATCAAGCTGGCGTCGACGTGGGAAGGCATCCGCGCGGCGGAGGTGCTGCAGAAGGAAGGGATCAAGTGCAACATGACCCTGCTTTTCTCGCTCGTGCAGGCCGCCGCGTGCGCGGAAGCGGGCGCGCAGCTGATCTCGCCGTTCGTCGGCCGCATCTACGACTGGTACAAGAAGCAGGCCGGCGCCGAATGGAATGAAGCGCGCGACGGCGGCGCGAACGATCCGGGCGTGCAATCGGTGCGCCGCATCTACACGTACTACAAGACGTTCGGCTACAAGACCGAAGTGATGGGCGCGAGCTTCCGCACGACCAGCCAGATCACCGAGCTCGCCGGCTGCGACCTGCTGACGATCAGTCCCGATTTGCTGCAGAAGCTGCAGGAGAGCAACGAGACGGTCGCCCGCAAGCTGTCGCCGGAAACGCTGCAGGACAAGCCGGCCGAGCGCGTCGCGATCGACGAGGCGTCGTTCCGCTTCCAGCTGAACGACGAAGCGATGGCCACCGAAAAGCTCGCCGAAGGCATCCGTGTGTTCGCCGCCGACGCGGTGAAACTCGAGAAGCTGATCGACGCGCTGCGCTGAGCCGCGCTGCGCGTCAGCGGCTGTCAGCAAGACTGACAACAGCCGTCAGCAAGCGCTGCAAACGGTCGCGGACATGATGTTCGCGGCCGTTTTATTTTTCATTCCATCGTCAAGCGCGCGCACTACAATCCACGTCACGGGTGCGACGGCCGCCTCCCGATGTGCCCTTTCCCCCAGTCAATCTTGCACGACGCCACGCCGGCGCCGACGCGCCGGCACGGCTCATTCCAGGAGACAACGATGCAAGTTCAACCGTACCTGACGTTCTACGGTCGTGCCGACGAAGCCCTTCAGTTCTACGAAAAGGCACTCGGCGCGAAGACGATGTTCAAGATGCACTTCAAGGACGCCCCGCCGAATCCCGATTACCCGATGTCGCCAGAGATGAGCGACAAGGTGATGCACGCGAGCTTCACGATCGGCGACTCGATGATCATGTGCTCGGACGGCGATTGCAGCCAGCCGGCGGGCGCCGCGCACGCCGGCTATTCGCTGTCGCTGAACCCGGCGACGGTCGAGGAAGGCCAGAAGCTGTTCGATGCGCTCGCCGACGGCGGCGAAGTGACGATGCCGTTCGGCAAGACGTTCTGGGCGCTCGGCTTCGGGATGGCGAAGGATCGCTTCGGCGTGCACTGGATGGTCAACGTCGAGGATCTGTCGCAGCGCGAGGAGCTCGCGAAACGCGCGCAGGGCTGACGCAAAGGAAACGCCCGCCACCTTGCGGTGGCGGGCGTTTTCGTTGCCGGGCAGCCGGCAATGCGTCGTGCGCGGCACGCGGCCGCGCACGGCCCGTATCAGCCCTCGACGACGTCGAGATAATCCTCCGGCCGCGTGCGATCCTCCGCATGCGCCATGCCGATCACGCGCACCAGCACGCTCACGACCACCGACACCACCAGGTTCACGATCAGCGACCACACGGCCGCGTAGCCGGGAATCGCGAGGCCGAACAGGTGGATCGTGAAGATCGAACTCGCCAGCTTCAGCGAGACCGCCATCCACGTGCCGCAGATGATGCCGGCCGCCCAGCCGGCCAGCAGGCCGCGATGGTCGAGCACCCGCGTGTACAGGCCGAGCACGATCGCCGGCAGCGTCTGGATGATCCAGATCCCGCCGAGCAGCTGCAGCTGGATCGCGTAGGTCAGCGGCAGCCCGAGGATGAACGCCACCGCGCCGACCTTCACGATCAGCGACACGAGCTTCGCGACGTGCGTCTCCTGGTCGTGCGACATGTTGCGGTTCACGAACTCGCGGTGGATGTTGCGCGTGTACAGGTTCGCGGCCGCGATCGACATGATCGCCGCCGGCACCAGCGCACCGATGCCGATCGCCGCGAACGCGACGCCGACGAACCACGACGGGAAGTACTCGAGGAACAGCGCGGGCACCGCGAAGTTCGGGCCGAACGCCTTGAAGTACGGCGCGTACTGCGGCATGTCCTTCACGCCGGAGGCGAGCGCCATGTAGCCGAGCAGCGCGAGCAGGCCGAGCACGAACGAGTACGCGGGCAGCATCGCCATGTTGCGGCGGATCGAGTTGCCCGACGACGACGACAGGATCGCCGTGACCGAGTGCGGATACAGGAACAGCGCGAGCGCCGAGCCGATCGCGAGCGTCGCGTATGCGCTGTAGCCGTTCAGGCTCATCGCGTCCGGCGCCTTCAGCAGCAGCTTCGCGGGCGGCACGGCGGAGAAGATGTGCCCGAAGCCGCCGAGCTTCGCGGGGATCACGATGACCGCGGCGGCGATCGTGACGTAGATCAGCACGTCCTTCACGATCGCGATCATCGCGGGGGCGCGCAGCCCCGACGTGTACGTGTAGGCGGCGAGGATCGCGAACGCGATGATCAGCGGCAGGTCGCCGACGAAGCCGGTCGTGTCGAAGCCGAGCGCGCCGATCACCACCTCGATGCCGACGAGCTGCAGCGCGATGTACGGCATCGTCGCGACGATGCCCGTCACCGCGATCGCCAGCGCGAGCATCCGGCTGCCGTAGCGCGCATTGACGAAGTCGGCGGCCGTCACGTAGCCGTGCCGCTTCGCGATGCTCCACAGTTTCGGGAACACGACGAACGCGAACGGATAGATCAGGATCGTGTACGGCAGCGCGAAGAAACCCATCGCGCCGGCGCCGAACACGAGCGCGGGCACCGCGACGAACGTGTACGCCGTGTAGAGATCGCCGCCGAGCAGGAACCACGTGACGATCGTGCCGAAGCGGCGTCCGCCGAGGCCCCATTCGTCGAGATGGGCGAGATCGCCGCGCCGCCAGTTCGCGGCCAGGAAACCGATGATCGTGACGCCGATGAACAGCAGGACGAAGACGAAGGTCGCGCCGAGATTCATTGCGCACCTCCTTGCGTACCGCTCGCCTTCCACGCGTTCTTGGTCTTGAAGTACACGAACGCGGTGATCACCGCGCTGATGAAGACCCAGAGCAACTGGTACCAGTAGAAAAACGGAAAACCGAACCATTGCGGTTCGATCTTGCTGTACGACGGCACCCAGACCATCGCGATCAACGGCAGTACCAGCAGCCAGAGCCAGCGCTTCGCGGCCCGGTTGGCGTCGGCATCGTGAGCCATGACGTCTCCTCTTCTATCCCGGTTATCGATCTTGTTGAGCGGGTACGGCACCGAGAGGAGCGGCGAAACGGGTAGGCTGCGGCTCCCCTAGCTTCGCGCCAGTATAGGAGCCGCGAGTACGCGGTCAAGCAGGGACGAACCCGAGGTGATCCGCCCCTTGTCACCGGGATGCGCCGGCCTGCGCCGGTGCACCCGGCGTCAGATCGCGAACGCGGTGTCGCGTGCGCCGTCCGTTGCTTTCAAAGCTTTCACCCACTTGCGCGCGGGCAGCTTGAGCGTGTCCTCGATCAGCTTCGCGCGGGCGTCGAGCTGGGCGAACGGCACGTCGAGCGCGGGGCCCGAGAACGCGATCGCGATGCGGTTGCCGTCGTGCACTTCGGGCAGCGCGATCACGCGGTGGTCGAACGCCGCATTCAGGTGCTTCATGTTGCGCACGAAGCTCGGATGATCGCCGAACAGGTTGATCGTCGCGATGCCGGCATCGGCGAGGCAGCCGCGCACCGCGCGGTAGAACGCGACGCTGTCGAGCACGGGGCCGCGCGCAGTCGCGTCGTACAGGTCGATCTGGATCGCGCCCGCCGTGCCGCGGTTGGCCGGGTCGTTGACGAAGTCCCATGCGTCGGCTTCGTGCACGGCGAGGCGCGCGTCGTCGGGCGGCAGCGCGAACATCGTGCGCGCGGCGACGATCACGGCCGGGTTCAGCTCGACGGCCTCGACCTTCGCGTGCGGCAGGAAACGATGCGAGAACTTGGTCAGCGCGCCGGTGCCGAGCCCGAGCTGGACGATCCGCTCCGGCGTTTCGAGGAACAGCAGCCAGGCCATCATCTGCTGCGCATATTCGAGCTCGATATGCAGCGGCTTCGAGATCCGCATCGCGCCCTGCACCCACTCGGTACCGAAGTGCAGGAAGCGCACGCCGCCTTCTTCGGAGAACGTCACGGGCGCGAAGCGCGGCTTGCGCGGCGCTTCGAGTACCGGCACGTCGTCGTGTTCGTCGATGTCCGGGCGGCGCTTCACGCGCGGCGGCTGGAGTTTTTCGGAGCCGTTGTAGGCGGACGGCTTGCGTTGCTTGAACGCGCGAGCCTCGGCGGACGCGCGCTTGATCAGTCGGGTCATGAAAACATGCTGCGTCAGTAGCGCAACCCTTATGAGTAGGAGGGCCCAGAGAATACCATTTCAGAAGGTCTGTAAGTCCCCATGAACGTCATCACTTGAGCACCCGGACCTACGCCCATCATGAGAGTTATGTAAAAAACTCACCACTCAATCGGCAGCAACCAGGACAGTCAACTAGAGCAATTTACTCCCACAGCTCTAACTGCCCGCCTTCTCCACCGAGATTCACTCGCCTTCCAAACGCAGCAACAGCCAATTTCTTCAACTCATCGGTATATGGCTGCCCCTTACGTCGATCACGTGTCACCTCGCCAACTTGATCAAGTATCTTTGCAGCCATAAGAAATGGTGGAGCAGAGGCACGCCCTCCCTTTGAAAGCACAGAATCCAATCTATCGCAGTATTTATCGGCCCTAGGGGACTCCAACCTCGGCATATCGGGACCGGCGATTAGATATCTAACGAGCATCAGCATATGCCACTTCATACTCTGATACTTGCGAGGGACATAACTATTCCCAAGCGCAAGCTCAAGTCGGTATAAAGTCAACGCAGCCGTATAATAAAGCCTTTCACGATGGTCCTGCCTGTACAGAACGCTCCCTCGCTCTTTGAGCACCTGAGTCGGATACATGTAGGCAATATGAGGCATATCAAGAAACATTGCCGCAACACATCGAGCAAGCTTCTGAATATCGAACACCCGCGCCTTCCCTATTCCCTCACCAGCATATTGATTTGTTCTACGCTCAAAATACAAACGTCGATCCTTATCCTCTTCAACAACGTCAAAAGTATTGAAGTACGCCTCAACTTTTTGCGCAAATGGCTTAACCGACAAAAATTGGGTCTCCCCTATATTAGTTTGACTATTTGTCGACTCAACCAACTGCGCCACAACATCAGCAGCCTCTGCCTCAATAATTTTCACCGGCAGCCATACTTTCTCAGATATCGCGTCCCAGCTTCTATAAAGAGTATGACTTGTCTGGCATCCGTTAACAATTTGATAGTCCGAAACGGAAATTCGATCATTCTGAACACGCACATCCGGTGAAACAATCGTTATTCCATTGTTGTTGATGGCGAATCTATCATGCACTCCATCATCAACCAGCGCATTTCTCATTCTTGCGTTCACCGGATTATCTTCACCGAGAAACGCCCTAACATTCTGCTCAAAAACTGCTGTCTTAAGGCGACGATCCTTATCTGCAAGCACATTTGCAATGAAGTCCCTCGCCGGTGCCAGCGCAAGATATGCCTCATTCACACCATTTATGGGCGGAAGCGCCACGGCCCCCTTCACGGGAAAGGTAGCCTGTACCGGAGTCCGAGTCTTGATCCACAACGACATCAAACTCTCTCGATCGACAGGCTGATAAGAAACCTTATTAAAATACCCCAGCGCCTGCAACTGAGCTTCTGCCGGCTGCAGTGCTCTCTCGCGCAATCCACTAGCGTCACTCCAGGAACCGGTGCATACGTAATAAAGATTGCATTCAGGCCGCCCATCCTGAACCGATGAGAGATTGTCCACAACAACATCATGAATATCTCTAAACTCTGCCAGAACTTCATCTTTCGATGATGTATTAGGCGCAAATAGATTGGCCACTCCCGCAGAAAGCTTTAACATCTCCCCAAGGTCAAATTTATCAGAACGTTTCGCTTGAACAAATATGTAGCGAACTTCAGCAGACCGCCGCTTAGGCAATTCCGCAAATATACTCCTTGCACTCTCCGCCGTTGAAACAAGAACACCATCAATCAATGCCGCAGCACCGTCAATAGAGTCATCATCCGACGAAGTTGTGACATCTTCAATCTCGAAATTGTCTGGATGAACTTGCATGAGCAAACAAAAATTCACAAAGCGCTCAAATTTCTCAGCCTCGCCAAGCCCAAGCAAATTATGCTCATCAGAAAATTTCTGAAGATATGAACCAATTATTCTATTCATGGCCCCTCGGTATAAATTTTGATCTCCGAACCGCATCATCGCTCTTATAGACTCGGCAATGTATATCGCCGATAATATCATTGCCACATCATCTTCTGATCGGAATCGACAGGGTGGTCAAACAAGTAATGTTTTCCAAAAGTACAGCTTCTGCTCGAACGACAGCATCGCGTTCGCCGGGCTCGACGAAGGCAGCACGAGCGTCTCGTACCCAGCCTGGCCGATCACCTCGGCGAACCGCCCCGCCGTCTTGCCGTTGAAGCACACGCGCTTCAGCAACGGCGCATGCGCGCGCAGCGAATCGAAGTCGTTCGGCTTCGCGTTCCTGATCGCGGAATCGAGGCTGCCCTGACGATGGCACGCATCGAGCACATCCCAGATGCCGATGCCGTGCGACAGCACGCGCTCGAGCCGCGCGTCGTACGGCAGCTCATGCAGCGACGGCTCGCCGAGCACCGCGCCGAGCAGCCGCCAGAACTGGTTGCGCGGATGCGCGTAATACTGCGCGGCGTCGAGCGACGCCTCGCCCGGAAAGCTGCCGAGGATCATCGTGTGCGTATTCGGCGCGACGACGGGCGGAAAGCCTTGCAGCATCACGCGCCTCCGTGCGACCCAACGGACCGCGGCCCGTCGCCGTGCGCATCGAGGTGGCGCCACAGCGCCGGCAGCATGCACTCGGTGACCATCAGCGGCTTGCCGTGACGCTGGAACACCGAGCGCCGCGCGACGAACGCATGCGGCGCGCGCGCCCCCTGCAATGCATGGCTCGCGAGCGCATACAGCGGATGGCCGGCGATCACGCGCCGGCTCACGAGCGCCGAGCGCTCGACCTGCGGATCGCTGTACAGCAGCTCCGCGAGCGGCCGCGTGCGCAGCCGCCGCATCGCCTGCCACACGCCCTTGCTGGCCGCGAGCGGCGCGATGCTGTGCGCGGCGACGTACGGCGTGCCGTCGACCGACAGGATCACCTCGCGCACCCACATCGGCGCGCGCGGCGAACTGGCGAGCGCGTCCGGCTCGTCGAACCACGGGCGGTCGACGGCCTCGCGCGTCACCCGCACGTTCACGCGGCCGAGCCGCGCGAGGTGCGCGGTCAGCGATCCGCCGCGCGTCAGCCAGTCGCGCTGGTCGAGCGTGCAGCCAGGCCGCGGCGTCTCACGCCAGCCGGCCCGCGCGCCGTCGAATCGCATGCGCGCGTTCACGCGGCGCGCGACAGCAGCAGCGCGTTGGTCCGCTTCACGAAGCTCGCCGGATCGTCGAGCATGCCGCCTTCGGCCAGCAGCGCCTGATCGAACAGCAGATGGCACCAGTCGCCGAAATCGGCGCTGTCGGCATTCAGCTGCTTCACGAGCGCGTGCTCGGGATTGATCTCGAGGATCGGCTGCATCGCCGGCGCGTTCTGGCCGGCCGCCTTCAGCATCCGCTGCAGGTAGCCGCTCATGTCGTTGTCGTCCGCGACGAGGCACGACGGCGAATCGGTCAGGCGGAACGTGACGCGCACTTCCTTCACCTTGTCGCCGAGCGCTTCCTTCATCTTCTCGACGACCGGCTTGATCGCCTCGCCGGCCTGCTCCTGCGCCTTCTTCTCCTCGTCGTTCAGCTCGCCGAGATCGAGATCGCCGCGGGCCACGCTCGCGAGCGGCTTGCCGTCGAATTCATGCAGGAACGACAGCATCCATTCGTCGACGCGGTCGGTCAGCAGCAGCACCTCGACACCCTTCTTGCGGAACACTTCCAGATGCGGGCTGTTCTTCGCGGCCTGCCACGTATCGGCGGTCACGTAGTAGATCTTGCTCTGCTCGGGCTTCATGCGCGACACGTAGTCGGCGAGCGACACGTCCTGCGCGTCGGTGTCGCCATGCGTCGATGCGAAGCGAAGCAGCTTCGCGATGCGCTCGCGGTTCGCGTGATCCTCGCCGAGGCCTTCCTTCAGCACCTGGCCGAACGCGCCCCAGAACGTCTTGTACTTCTCCTTGCCGGCATCGTCTTCCGCGTTCGCGAGCTCTTCGAGCATCGACAGCGCGCGCTTGGTCACGCCTTCGCGGATCGCCTTCACGTCGCGGCTTTCCTGCAGGATTTCACGCGACACGTTCAGCGGCAGGTCGGCCGAATCGACCACACCCTTCACGAAGCGCAGGTATTGCGGCAGCAGCTGCTCGGCGTCGTCCATGATGAACACGCGCTTCACGTAAAGCTTCAGGCCGCCGCGATAGTCGCGGTTCCACAGGTCGAACGGCGCGTGCGCGGGCACGAACAGCAACTGCGTGTATTCGCTACGGCCCTCGACGCGGTTGTGCGTCCACGTGAGCGGGTCCTGGTGATCGTGCGCGATGTGCTGGTAGAACTGCGTGTACTGCTCGTCGGTGACGTCGCTCTTCGAACGCGTCCACAGCGCGCTCGCCTGGTTGACGGTTTCGTCCTCGTCCTTCAGGACCATCTCGCCCTTCTCCTGATCCCACTCTTCCTTGCGCATCAGGATCGGCAGCGCGATGTGGTCGGAATACTTCTGGATGATCGACTTCAGGCGGTGCGACGACAGCAGGTCGTCCTCGCCTTCGCGCAGGTGCAGCGTGATCGTCGTGCCGCGTTGCGCGCGCTCGATCGAATCGATCGTGAAATCGCCCTCGCCCGCACTTTCCCAGCGCACGGCTTCGTTCGCCGGCAGGCCCGCGCGACGCGTTTCGACGGTGATCTTGTCGGCGACGATGAAGCCCGAGTAGAAGCCCACGCCGAACTGGCCGATCAGCGCCGCGTCCTTCTGCTGGTCGCCCGACAGCTTCGTGAAGAATTCCTTGGTGCCCGAACGCGCGATCGTGCCGAGGTTCGCGATCGCCTCGTCGCGGCTCATGCCGATGCCGTTGTCGTCGATCGTGATCGTGCGCGCGGCCTTGTCGTAGCCGATGCGGATGCGCAGGTTCGGATCGTTCTCGTACAGCGCGTTGTCCGCGAGCCCTTCGAAACGCAGCTTGTCGGCCGCGTCGGACGCATTCGACACCAGTTCGCGCAGGAAGATTTCCTTGTTGCTGTAGAGCGAATGGATCATCAGGTGGAGGAGTTGCTTGACCTCTGCCTGAAAGCTCATCGTTTCGTGTGCCATGGATGCTGTTTCCTCTTACTTGAACGTGATAGGCGCCCCGCCACGCCATGCCGAACGGGTTTGCGCGCTCATCTGGGGACGAACGACTGGATTTCAAGGGATCTCGGAGGATCGCCGCAAGCGGATCGCACATGCCGCCTGTGCGGCTGACCGACCCGCTACCAATTCGCATAGATTCGAACGTGTCCGATGTTTCCGCGGACGGAAATTTGTTCAAATGCTGGACGCGCCCGGACCCGGCCGAGCGACTGCATCGACGCCTTGCAGTGGTGGGGCGGAAATGTCGGCAGCGCCAGATCGCCACGGTCCGCTGCGCTGGAGCGGGGGCCGGCTGGAACGTATGACACTAAACACCGAGACAACCCGATATGACCACACCATCACCCGCGAAAACCGGTTACGAGAAATGGCAAGACGGCATTATGTCGGCCGCTGACGATCCAAAATGGCACATCTACGATTGCGAGCTTCGGGCGGCAGCAGGCGAATACAATCGACACCTTGCCGGTGTGGCGGGTTACCGTCCGTTGGACTGGCAACTCATCAAGGCGATGGCGTGGGTCGAAACCGGCGCTGGCGATCCATTATGGGCATCCAACCCAATGCAGATCGGCATGTACGACGACCCAGGCCTGGACGGTTTGTTGTCAGGCAAAGAAGGGGGCGATCTTATCTTGCCGGCGTCGACCCAATCACGACTGACCCGCGCGAATGCACGGGCCGTGCCTGCTTACAACATCCGCGCCGCTATCGGTTATCTGCTCATGCGCTTGGCGAATTTCTCAATGCAAAGCGTACCGGACCCGGATCGACGAACGTACGAAATTTCCGTCAAACCCGGCGATAGCCTGGACAAAATTGCCCGACAACAGGGTTCGACAATCGACACGCTGCGCGCACTCAATCCCGGTATTGGCACGTTACGCCCGGGGCAAGTCTTGAAATATCGGAAGGCAGCGATACGCAAGGTCATCATGGGCTGGAAGCCGATGACTACGGCAAATGTCGGTCGACTTTACAACACGAAAGCACCCGACACTTACGCAAAGAAGCTCGATTATGCGCTGGCAACGATTCAGCAGGGCAAGGAACCGGTATGGGCGCCGTGAAGATTGCCCAAGGGTTGAGCCTTGTTGCCGCGCTGCTGGCGGGTGTTGCGCAGGCCGGCAATCAGCCGCTTACCGGGGTGTTCGTCGGTCACGGCCGCCAATGCGACGGCCAACTTCGTGTGACCGAAAAAACGATCGAATGGCACACGCCTTTCGCCAATTGCGCGAAGCGCCCGTATCGGGTGATTGAAAGCGACCTGACTGCGGCCAAACCGAAAATCGCCTTCTTGCTACAGGGACGAGCCTGCGGTTTCGGGGTGATATCGCTGAATTTCGACCCGGCTTACCCCGATTACTGGATCGCAAAAGGTTACCGGAGCTTGGACGGCTACCAGCGCGATAGCGCAGATGCGTTAAGTTGCAGCATGGTGCGCCTGAAACAGTAGCGCGTTGCTTTGCCGCGTCACGACGCGCGCCGCACCGCCGAGTCGATATAGCCCGCCAGCAGCCCCGGCAGCGCCGGATCGCCGCAGTTCGCGACGTTGAAGCGCATCCACGTGGACGGCGACTGCTGCGGCGAGAACAGGCTGCCCGGCGTCAGCAGGAAGCCGGCTTCGTGCGCGACCGCCGCGAGCGCGTCCGAATCGACGCCCGTGTCGGCCCACAGGAACATCCCGGCCGCCGGCATCGTGAAGAGCCCGAGCCCCGTGCGCTCGAGCATCCGCGCGGTCTTGTCGCGCACGCCGTCGAGCCGCGCGCGCAGCCGCTCGACGTGGCGCCGGTAATGCCCTTCGGTCAGGATCTTGTACAGCACGCGCTCGTTGAGCTCGGGCGTGGTCATCCCGACCAGCATCTTCTGGTCGGTGACCGCCTTCGCGATCTCCGGCGCGCAGGCCACGTAGCCCACCCGCAGGTTCGCCGCGAGCGTCTTCGAGTAGCTGCCGAGATAGATCACGCGCTTCAACTGGTCGAGGCTCGCGAGGCGCGTGGCCGGATAGCTGGGCGGGCACAGGTCGCCGTACACGTCGTCCTCGACGACGAGAAAATCGTAGGCCTCCGCGAGCTTCAGGATCCGGAACGCCTGCGCAGCCGACAGCGACGTGCCGGTCGGGTTCTGCAGCACCGAGTTGATCACGAGCATCTTCGGCCGCCACATTTGCACCAGCGTTTCGAGCGCGTCGAGGTCGGGGCCGTCGGGCGTATACGGCATCCCGACGAGTTGCGCGCCCTGCGCCGCGAAACGGCCGAACATCTGGAACCACGCCGGATCGCCGACGATCACCGCATCGCCCGGGCGCATGTAGATCCGCGAGATCAGGTCGATCGCCTGCGTGATACCCGACACCAGCACGATCTGTTCGGGCTTCGCGCCGATCTCGACTTCGGCGAGGCGCGTCTGCAGTTGCTGGCGCAGCGGCAGGAAACCCTGCGCGGTGCCGAAGCCGAGCATCTGCGCGCCCGACTGGCGCCCGAGCGCGCGCAGCGCGCTGGTGATCAGCTCGCCGTCGAGCCAGCGGCCCGGCAGGTAGCCGAGGCCCGGGCCCTTCTCCGGGCTGACCGTGTGCAGCATGTTGCGCAGCAGCCAGACGACGTCGATCGTGTTGTGCACGGGCGCGGCCTCGGCCACGCGCGCGACCCCGTCGGCCGGCTGCGGGCCGGCGCCGGTGCGCTCGCGCACGTAGAAGCCGGAGCCGCGCCGCGAGTCGAGGTAGCCCTGCGCGACGAGGCGCTCGTAGGCCTCGACGACGGTGAAGCGCGACACGCTCTTGTCGAGCGCGAGCTTGCGGATCGACGGCATGCGCATGCCGGGACGGAACACGCGTTCGTCGATGCGCCGCCGCGCCCACTGGACCAGCTGGTCGACGAGCGTGAGCGTGGCCGTGTCGTGCGGCGCGGGAATCTGGGCGAGTGGGACGGTGGACATGGGCGGCAGGCTCTCCAACTGTACCGAAGGCTATCGCGCCGATTGTACCGTTACTGTGCCGGTAGCGACGATTACAGTTGACCGGAATGGCGATCGTGCGGCCGCCGTTCCGGCCCGCCGCACGTGGCGCGACACCCGCCGGCCCGCTTCGCGACCGGCGCGCTGGCCGGTGCAGCCCCCGCCCGGCACGCCGTCCGCCTACCCTGACACTTTTGCTTCCCGACCGACCCTCATGCCAGCCCGCTCCCTGACACTCGACCATCTCGTGATTGCCGCGCGCACCCTCGACGAAGGCGTGCGCCATGTCGCCGACGCACTCGGCATCGAACCGGCCGGCGGCGGCCGCCACCCGCTGATGCGGACCCACAATGCGCTGTTCGGCGCGTGGGGCGGGCTCTATCTCGAAGTGATCGCGATCGACCCCGACGCGCCCGCGCCGGAAGACGGTGCAAAACCGCCTCGCGCGCGGCTGTTCGGGCTCGACGATCCGGCAATCCAGGCGCGGCTCGCGCAGCAGGGCCCGTTTCTCGCACACTGGGTCGCGCGCGTCGACCGCCCGCGCCAGCTTGCGCTGTGGCAGCGCCAGTATCCGGCCCGCATCGCGCCCGTCGTCGCGATGCGGCGCGGCGATCTGAGCTGGGGCCTCACGGTGCCCGACGACGGCAGCTTCCCCGCGTGGCAGGACGCAGGCGACGGCCTCGTGCCGTCGCTGATCCAGTGGGACAGTCCGCGCCATCCGGCCGAATCGCTGCCGGCCGACGGCATCGCGCTGAAAGCGCTCAAGGGCGCCCATCCGCACGCGGATACGATCCGCGCGCAACTCGACTGGCTCGGCGCCGCCCACCTGCTCGACGTCGAAGCCACCGACGGTCCGCCGGCGCTGGTCGCCGAATTCGACACGCCTCAGGGCCCGCGCACGCTGCGTTGAACGCCCAGCGCCGCTTCCATTACACCCACCCAGCAAGACGGAGACACCCACGACATGAATTCGCGCGAAACCCGGGGCATGCTGCTCGGCCTCATCGGCGTGATGATCTTCAGCCTGACGCTGCCGATGACGCGGATCGTCGTATCCGAACTCAATCCGCTGCTCAACGGGCTCGGCCGCGCGCTCGCCGCCGCCGTGCCGGCCGGCCTGCTGCTGTGGTGGCGCCGCGAGCGGCTGCCGACCCGCGCGCAACTGAAAAGCCTCGCGATCACGTCGGCCGGCGTGATCATCGCGTATCCGGTGTTCTCGGCGTGGGCGATGAAATCGGTGCCGGCCTCGCACGGCGCTGTGGTCAACGGGCTGCAGCCGTTGTTCGTCGCGCTGTACGCGGCGTGGCTGTCGCACGAGCGACCGTCGAAGGCGTTCTGGGCCAGCGCGGTAGCCGGCAGCGCGCTCGTGATCGCGTTCGCGCTGCGTGACGGCGGCGGCACCGTGCAGGCCGGCGACGCGCTGATGCTCGTCGCGGTCGGCATCGGCGCGCTCGGCTATGCGGAAGGCGCGCGCCTCGCGCGCCAGATCGGCGGCTGGCAGGTGATCTGCTGGGCGCTCGTCGTGTCGGCGCCGTTCCTCGTGCTGCCGGTCGGCTGGCTCGCATGGATGCAGCACGCCGCGCATCCGGGGCCGCTCGCGCCACGCACCTGGCTCGCGTTCGGCTACGTGACCCTCTTTTCGCAATTCATCGGCTTTTTCGCCTGGTATGCGGGGCTCGCGATGGGCGGCACCGCGCGCGTCGGCCAGGTGCAACTGCTGCAGATTTTC
>Ga0209371_1000296_pt1 | contig 55867 bp, 52 predicted proteins | sample AgamicAtAmrz_FD_187165 | JGI IMG/M metagenome (GOLD analysis project Ga0209371, IMG submission 187165) | Agave microbial communities from Guanajuato, Mexico - At.Am.rz (SPAdes) (version 2) | ecosystem: Host-associated > Plants > Roots > Rhizosphere | place: Guanajato, Mexico | collected 2012-06-07
GCCGCAGGGCAACCTGAACATGCACGCGGGTTATGCGGACATCGAATCGGGCGACCGTCACATCGCGACCGTGATCGACCATATCCGGCGCGGGCCGCAATGGGAGAACACCGTGATCGTGATGACCCACGACGAAAACGGCGGCTGGTGGGATCACGTCGCGCCGCCAGTCGGCGACCGCTGGGGCCCCGGCTCGCGGATTCCGGCACTCGTGATCTCGCCGTTCGCGAAAAAGGGCTTCGTCGATCACACGCTGTACGACACGAACTCGATCCTGCGCTTCATCAGCCGCGTGCACGGCCTCGCACCGCTCGACGGCGTGGTGCTGCGCAACAACGCGTTCGCCGCGCGTGGCGAGACGCCGCCGGGCGATTTGACGAACGCGCTCGAGCTCGGCTGACCGCCGTCGATCCCCGGAAACGACGACGTCCCGGGCCATGCGATGAATGGCCCAGGGCGTTGTTCGTTTCACGGCCGGCGAGGCTACGCGGCGCATGATCTGCGCGGCGTGATGACCGGCGTTCCGGCCGAAGCACGTCGCATCGGCCAGCGGCAGCCCCGAGCTATGTCCGACGCCCCTGTGCGACAATCCGCACGTCGCCCACCCGGCCGCGTAGTGCCCCGGCATCGGCGCGCGCGGCGTCGATCACCTGCCCGGTCGGCAGCGTGTCGAGCATGAAGCCGTTTCAGTACGGTTATTTGCCCACCGCATTGAACCAGCCGGGACCGATCGGCGCATAGCCGGGGTTACCTCCCGCAGCGGCCCGCGCATTGATACCGAAATCGGGCCACGCGGGATAGTACGGACTCGACGTCGCCTGTGGCGTCCCCTCGATCTTCGCGGGGCCAGGCGTACCGGTCGAGCCGATCGTCGAACCGAGCGTCACGATGCCGAAGTACGGTTCGTAGATGTTCGTGCTGTTCGGCATCGACAACGCCATGTCCGAATAGCAGTATGCGTACACCGGGCCGTATGCGCCCTTCGGTTGCTGCGCGATCCATGCCATCAGTGCATGGTATTCACGCGCCTGGTTCGCCTGCGTGAGGAAAGGCGCATTCTGCATGGTCCGGAAATTGGCATTCGTGTATTGCGTCGACGAGCCGCCCAACGTCCCAGTGAAGTTGGTCGCACCGTCCGTACCGGTCGTCGGCGCGCCGAACTCGGTGAGCGCAATGGCCTTCGCCCCGTCTCCAGCGACATTCATCTGGTCGCGCAGACTCGTGCCGGTATAGCTCGAAAATGTATTGCCGGTACTCGACGGCCACGCATACGACGGTGACGAGAAGGTATGCCACATCATGTTGAACGCATTCGAGTATTGCGGATGCGTCGAGTTGAGCGTCGTGCTCGGGCATTGGTCCTGAGCCGATTGCCAGTCGTCGGAATAGCAGTAAGGGTGATGGGCAAGCGCATCGAAATACCCTTGCGCTCCGTTCGCGTACATCACGGCGAGCCAATCGCGCGGATCCCACTGGGTCGGTGCAGGATAGCCCGGGCTAGTCGAGTTGACGAGCCCCGCCACGCCGTTCGGTGGCAGTGCGCCGCTCGTGTTGTTCGGATATGTCGTACAGGCTGCACTTCCGCCCGCATACACATAAGCGCCGGGATTCGCCTGCTTTATCGCCGGGTATGCGCTCTTGATGATTTGCGTGTACAGCACCGGATCGTGTGGCATGAAATCAATGCCGCAATTCGGCTCGTTCCAGATTTCCCATGCGTCGACCTGCCCGCCATAGCTGTCGCTGCCGTAATGCTTGGCCGCGGCCCGGGCAAAGTCGGTGTAGAGCGTCGGGTCCGGCGCGCACAGCCATGATGAAACGCCGTTCGCCTGTTGATAGCTGCTCGAGCATTTCGAGCTGGCCGCCCAAGGCGGTGTCAGCAAAATCAGGCCCAGCACGCGCAGCCCGTTGTTGCGTGCTGCACGGATAACCGTGTCCGTCACGCCCCAGTCCAGTCCGCTGCTGCTGCCCGGATTCGGATCGTTGACGTCGATGCTTGTTTGCGACGGTTGAATACGCGCCCAGTTGATATCGATCCGAACCCAGCGAGCGTTCGTCGCGGCGAGGCCCGCCATATAATTGTTGATCGCTTGAGTCGGGTTGCTGGCGTTCTGGTTGATGATGTCGTTAATTTCGCTGCCGAGGTTGATCGCTGGTACCGGCGTATTGGTCTGAGCCATCCCGGGTGGGGCCGCCAGCAGCGTTACGATCAACGTTACCCACGCGAATCCGGCCGGATTCGCATTCGGTCGACCATTCCGGCGAACGGACAGTGCACGGCCAGCCGCGTCCCATAGCCATCTCATCGATTCAGCGATCATCAACGCCCCCAGGAGTTTTTATCGAAGCGCCGGCAATTTCGCTGCCGAATTCCGACACGAGAAAAGGCACGCCCAATGCGATAACCGACGACGACTTGTCGGCGGCCGAGTCCTGATTGTCCCGAATCGGTCGGCACGCAAGCGTGCGCTATCACACACATCCATCCCGGGTATGGGTGCAAACGAGACTGTCCTGCTATAGGCTATGGCGGGCAACGAAAGTCGCTCACCGCGTGTAGCGAAGATGCAAAAACGTCCCGCCGCCAGCAAGCAATGCCGGCGACGGGACGCCAAAGACGATGACGCTGCGTACCGTCAACCGCCGATACGCTGCTCGATCTTCTTCATCGTGCCGGTCATTTCAGCCGGCAAGCGCAGCTTCAACGTATCGAACAACGCCGCGTGCAGCTTCAGCTCCTCGCGCCACTCGTCCGCGTTCATCGACGTCACCGCATCGAACTGATCGCGCGTGAAATCGAGGCCGTCCCAGTGCAGGTCTTCATACGCAGGCGACACGCCGAACGCATGCTCACCGCCACCGCCCGTGCCTTCCAGCCGATCGAGCATCCACTTCAGCACGCGCATGTTCTCGCCGAAGCCCGGCCACACGAACTTGCCGTTCGCATCCTTGCGGAACCAGTTCACGCAGTAGATCTTCGGCAACTTCGCGCCGGCGGCTTCAAGTTGCTTGCCGATGTCGAGCCAGTGCGCGAAATAATCGCTGACGTTGTAGCCGCAGAACGGCAGCATCGCGAACGGATCGCGGCGCACGACGCCCTGCTGGCCGACGGCTGCCGCGGTCGTCTCGGAGCCCATCGTCGCGGCCATGTACACGCCTTCGACCCAGTCGCGCGCCTCGGTCACGAGCGGCACCGTCGTCGAGCGGCGGCCACCGAAGATGAACGCGTCGATCGGCACGCCGGCCGGGTTCTCCCAATCGTCGTCGATCGACGGGCACTGCGCGGCCGGCGCGGTGAAGCGCGAGTTCGGGTGCGCGGCCTTGCGGCCGGTTTCCTTGCCGATCTCCGGCGTCCACGGGTTGCCCTGCCAGTCGGTCAGCTTCGCGGGCGGCATGTCGGTCAGCCCTTCCCACCACACGTCGCCGTCTTCCGTCAGCGCGACGTTCGTGAAGATCACGTTTTCCTTCAGCGTGGCGATCGCGTTCGGGTTGGTCTTCACGCCCGTGCCCGGCGCGACGCCGAAGAAGCCGGCTTCCGGGTTGATCGCATACAGGCGGCCGTCGCGGCCGGGCTTCAGCCACGCGATGTCGTCGCCGATCGTCGTGACCTTCCAGCCGTCGAAGCCCTGCGGCGGAATCAGCATCGCGAAGTTGGTCTTGCCGCACGCGGACGGGAACGCGGCCGCGACGTGATACTTCTTGCCGGCCGGCGACGTCACGCCGAGGATCAGCATGTGTTCGGCGAGCCAGCCCTGATCGCGGCCCATCGTCGACGCGATGCGCAGTGCGAAGCACTTCTTCCCGAGCAGCGCGTTGCCGCCATAGCCCGAGCCGAAGCTCCAGATCTCGCGCGTTTCCGGAAAGTGCACAATGTACTTGACCGGATTGCACGGCCACGGCACGTCCTGCTGGCCGGCTTCGAGCGGATGGCCGACGCTGTGCACGCACGGCACGAAGTCGCCATCCTCGCCAAGCACGTCGTACACGTCGCGCCCCATGCGCGTCATGATCCGCATGTTCACCGCGACGTACGGACTGTCCGACAACTCGACGCCGACGTGCGCGATCGGCGAGCCGAGCGGGCCCATCGAGAACGGCACGACGTACAGCGTGCGGCCGCGCATCGAGCCGCGGAACAGCCCGTTCAACGTCTCGCGCATTTCGGCCGGCTCGATCCAGTTGTTGGTCGGCCCGACGTCGTCGCGCGAGGCCGCGCAGATGAACGTGCGATCCTCGACGCGCGCGACGTCCGACGGATCGGATTGCGCGAGATACGAGTTCGGACGCTTCGCCGGATTCAGGCGCGTGAGCGTGCCCTGATCGACCATCGCCTGGCACAGCGCATCGTATTCTTCCTGCGAACCGTCACACCACACGACGCGCTCGGGCTCCGTCAGTGCCGCGATGCACGACACCCAGTCGATCAGCTTGCGATGTTTGACGAAAGCCGGCGGAGCGATCAGCGGGCCGTGCGTTGCTTCGGCCAAAGTGTTTTGCGACATGGGGATGTCTCCAGATTTATTGGGCGGGGATGGGGATGCGGGGCGAGCCCGCGAGATGGGGAATGCGTGCGGAGCGCAGGAAGATGCGGCGCGAGGACGAGACGCGCGAGCGGAGCGCGCGTCGATGCCGCGATGCGTGCGAGAGAAGGTGAAGTCTCGTTAGAGGGTGCGAACGCGAGTTTCGCCATGCAAGCAACCTGCCATACAACTCCATGCCGGCCAGCATACCATCGCCGTTATTGGGCGGGCGTTGCGTTGCAACAAGAAACAACTGTGACTGCGCGCCGGCATGCGCGTTGCAGACAGGTGCTTTTTACGGCGACGTTGTGCCCGCTTTGGGGACGAAACGAGCGCGACGACCGCCCCGCAAGGGTTTCGCTCGAGCGGCAATTTCAACCTGCCACTCGTCCGTATGCACAACGCTAACGCGGGTCGCACGAATTCGCGTTTTCGCTACTCAGGCAAACCCTGAATTAGGTTGTGTACACAAACATCCTGTCCGAATGCCAATACGTCGTGAAAGTCGTGCGCGGATAACGTGCCAGGTTCGAGCAGACAAAAAAACGCCAGCCCCGCGGGGCTGGCGTCGTGTTGCGGGTCCGACGACGATCAGAACTGATTCATCGTGTTGTCCTTGCCCGCTGCCTTCAGCGCCGCTTCGCCGCTGAAGTATTCCTTGTGGTCGTCGCCGATGTCCGAACCCGACATGTTCTGGTGCTTCACGCACGCGATGCCCTGGCGGATTTCCTTGCGCTGCACGCCCGCCACGTAGCCGAGCATGCCCTGGTCGCCGAAGTATTCCTTGGCCAGGTTGTCGGTCGACAGCGCAGCCGTGTGGTACGTCGGCAGCGTGATCAGGTGGTGGAAGATGCCTGCTTCACGCGATGCATCGGCCTGGAACGTACGGATCTTCTCGTCGGCGAGCTTGGCCAGTTCGGTTTCGTCGTATTCGACGCTCATCAGCTGTGCACGGTCGTAAGCCGACACGTCCTTGCCTTCGGCCTTCATCGCGTCGTACGCCTGCTGGCGGAAGTTCAGCGTCCAGTTGAACGACGGGCTGTTGTTGTACACCAGCTTCGCGTTCGGGATCACCTTGCGGATCTCGCTGACCATGCCGCCGATCTGTGCGATATGCGGTTTTTCGGTTTCGATCCACAGCAGGTCGGCGCCGTTCTGCAGCGACGTGATGCAGTCGAGCACGCAACGCGCTTCGCCCGTGCCGGCGCGGAACTGGAACAGGTTGCTCGGCAGGCGCTTCGGACGCAGCAGCTTGCCGTCGCGCTTGATGACGACGTCACCGTTGCCCAGTTGGTCGGCCGACAGTTCTTCGCAATCGAGGAACGCGTTGTATTGATCGCCCAGGTCGCCCGGCTGGTTCGTCACGGCGATCTGCTTGGTCAGGCCGGCGCCCAGCGAATCGGTACGGGCGACGATGATGCCGTCGTCCACGCCCAGCTCCAGGAATGCGTAGCGGATCGCGCGGATCTTCGCGAGGAAGTCCTCGTGCGGCACCGTGACCTTGCCGTCCTGGTGGCCGCACTGCTTCTCGTCCGACACCTGGTTTTCGATCTGGATGCAGCACGCGCCCGCTTCGATGAACTGCTTGGCCAGCAGGTAGGTCGCTTCCGCGTTGCCGAAGCCGGCGTCGATGTCGGCGATGATCGGCACGACGTGCGTGACGTGGTTGTCAATCTTTTGCTGGATCGCGGCCTTGGCGGTCGCGTCCTTCGCGGCATCCAGCTCGCGGAACAGGCCGCCCAGCTCACGGGCGTCGGCCTGGCGCAGGAACGTGTACAGCTCGCGGATCAGCGCGCTGACCGAGGTCTTTTCGTGCATCGACTGGTCCGGCAGCGGGCCGAATTCCGAACGCAGCGCGGCGACCATCCAGCCCGACAGGTACAGGTAGCGGCGTTCGGTGCTGTTGAAGTGCTTCTTGATGGAAATCATCTTCTGCTGGCCGATGAAGCCGTGCCAGCAACCCAGCGACTGCGTGTACTTGGACGGATCGGCATCGTACGCGGCCATGTCGGCGCGCATGATCTTCGCGGTGTACTTCGCGATGTCCAGGCCGGTCTTGAACTTGTTCTGGGCACGCATGCGGGCCGCATACTCGGGGCTGATGGCGTTCCACGCGCTGCCGTGGTTTTCCTTCAAGCCTGCCACTGCCTTGATGTCGTCTTGATATTGGGACATGTCTATCTCCTGGGAACGAAGCGCATTTGAGTAAAGGTTTCAGCGTGCCCGCCGCGTGTGACGAAGCGAACTGCATGGACTCAATAGTAATCCCGCCCAGTGAAATTTCGGCCAAGTCTTATATAAGACATAAGATATAAATTTTCGTTATTTTTCAATGAGATAGTCGCGCGTTTTTGCGATGCAAAACACGGTTTCAAGCGGCGGTAAAACGTGGCGGGAGGAATTTCGCGTGACTTCCGCAATATGAAATGCCCTTTCGGCTGCTGAAGAATGGGCATGCGTCGACAAGGCCGGACGACGACGGCCACTCCCCTTTGTCATAGTTATGACAAAACGTCTATACTTGGACGATTCTTTGAGCCACGTATATCGACGCATTGACCTGCCCGCCCCGGAGCGACATGAACGACTCTTCCGTTTTCGACACGCTGTGCGAACTGCTGAATACATCCGGCGCGCGTTTCCGCGTGCTCGAGCATCCGGCGGAAGGCAAATCCGACGCCATCGCCGCGTTGCGCGGCACCCGCCCCGAACAGGGCGCGAAGGCGATGCTCTGCACGTTCAAGGATGGCGGCCACACCACCGCGCTCGCGGTGATTCCCGGCCACCTGAAGATCGACTTTCGCAAGGTCGCCGATGCGGTGGGCCGGCGCAAGGCGACGCTCGCGTCCCCCGACGTCGCGGCCGCCGTCACACGTTGCGTGATGGGCGCCGTGCCGCCGTTCGTATTCGATGCGAACGTGACGCTCGTGGTCGATCCCGCGCTGGTCGAGCGCAACACCGAGATCGCGTTCAACGCCGGCCGCCTCGACCGCTCGGTCGTGCTCGACGCGGCCGACTATGTCCGGATCGCGCGCCCGCTGCTGGTCGACATCACGCGACCCGAGACGACCGACACACCCGCCCCCCAGGACCACGCATGAGCACGAACCGCAAACCGCTGCCGTCGGAGCAGGCGTCGCTGATCGAACAGGTACAGCGCATCGCCGAAGGACTCGGCGAGATGTTCGCGCCGTTCACCGAGGTCGTCGTGCACGACCTGCGCACGCCGGAGCACGCGATCCTCGCGATCCACAACAACCTGTCCGGCCGCGCGGTCGGCGATCCCGCGACCGAACTCGGCCTCGCCCGCATCGCCGACGACGATTTCCCGCAGGTGCTCGCGAACTACCCGAACCGCTTCGCCGACGGCCGCACCGCGAAAAGCACGTCGATCGGCATCAAGGATTCGACCGGGCGCTACGTCGCCGCGCTGTGCCTGAATGCCGACGTCACGCTGTTCCGCGGCTTCCAGGGCATGCTGAACCAGTTCTGCCGCACCGATGGCGAGACCGTCGTCGAAACGCTCGACCCGGCCGGCGCGGACGCGATCCGGCAGCGTATCGACGCATTCGCGACGCGGCTCGCGACGACGCCGCGCGAGCTGAAGACCGACCAGCGCCGTGAACTGATGCAGACGCTGAAGGCCGACGGCTTCCTCGAGGTGCGCCGCGCGATGGAGATCGTGTCGCAGCATCTCGGCGTGTCGCGCGCAACCGTCTACAACGACGCGAAGTGACGCCGCGCGCCCGGCTTTGCCGTTTTGAGTTTCCCGTTGACTGACCTTTCCGACTCTCGAGCGACCATGAATTCTCCGACTCTCCCTACGTATGACGACGTCGTCGCCGCCGCGGCCCGGCTCGAAGGCCACGCGCACCGCACGCCGGTGATGACGTCGCGGACGATCGACGACGCGCTCGGCGCGCAGGTGTTCTTCAAGTGCGAGAACCTGCAGCGCATGGGCGCCTTCAAGTTCCGCGGCGCGTTCAACGCACTGTCGCGCTTCAACGCGGAACAGCGCCGCCACGGCGTCGTCGCGTTCTCGTCGGGCAACCATGCGCAGGCGGTCGCGCTGTCGGCGCGCATCCTCGGCATTCCCGCGACGATCGTGATGCCGCAGGACGCGCCGGCCGCGAAGATGGCCGCGACGCGCGGCTACGGCGGCAACGTCGTGACCTACGACCGCTATACCGAGGATCGCGAGCAGATCGGGCGCGATCTCGCGGAAAAGCATGGGCTCACGCTGGTCCCGCCCTACGATCACCCGGACGTGATCGCCGGCCAGGGCACCGCGGCCAAGGAACTGTTCGACGAAGTCGGCCCGCTCGACGCGGTGTTCACGCCGCTCGGCGGTGGCGGGTTGCTGTCGGGCACCGCGCTCGCCACGCGCGCGCTGTCGCCGCACGCGAAGCTGTACGGCGTCGAGCCGGAAGCCGGCAACGACGCCCAGCAATCGTTCCGGTCCGGCACGATCGTGCATATCGACACACCGCGCACGATCGCCGACGGCGCGCAGACGCAGCACCTCGGCAACCTGACGTTCCCGATCCTGCGCCGCGACGTCGACGACATCCTGACCGCGACGGACGCGGAACTGGTCGACTGCATGCGTTTCTTCGCCACGCGGATGAAGATCATCGTCGAGCCGACCGGCTGCCTGTCGTTCGCCGCCGTGCGGCGGATGAAGGATGCGCTGCAGGGCAAGCGCGTCGGCGTGGTGATCAGCGGCGGCAACGTCGATCTCGAGAACTTTTGCGCGCTGGTGTCGGCGCCCGCCTGACCGTCGCGGCGCGCATGAAGATCCTGTCATGCGTGCCGCCGCCCCTTCACGGCGCGTTAAGTTTCGCGCCCTAGACTGATTACGTCGTCCTGAATTCAGTCGTGAAGGAGTCGCCATGAATACGCACGCGATCGTCGCCGCCGCCCTCGCGGCCGCTTCCCTGTCGGCGTTCGCTCAACCGGGCGTGACGTCATCCGGTTTTCCCGCCGCCGCGCCTCGTCCTGCAGCCGGGCAAGCAATGCACCGTTCGCCCGCCGCGTTGCCGCCCGCCGGCTTCGTGTTCGCGAAGATCGATCAGAACAATACGCCGCCCGATCGCGGTGGCGACCCGGCCGGCCGCGCGCACGGCGGCACGCATATGTAACGATACGCGCCGGCCATCGGCATTCGGAACGTCGGCAGCGACGGACCGCGGATGCCGTGGTGATCGTCGGTGCGCCGCTGCCGTGCGCTGTCGGTCGTCCCCGATTGAGCAATCAGCCAGTCGTGCCCGGCGCGAAGCACGCGCTCGACCCCGCCAATTTCATCAGACATGAAACGCGGTACCGTCGGGAGAGCGCGAGCGAATCCGGCACTTCGCCGCCGGACAATGACGTTTTTTTGCATCCCCACCCGGCCGCACGATTGACGCGCCGGAGGGCGCGCCATTACCCTTGCGCGCTGATGGTTCCCGGAGACGGGGTCAAAAGGGAACGCAGGTGAGGCAACGCCTCGAAGCTGCGGCTGCCCCCGCAACTGTGAGCGGCGAATCCGTGCCACCGCATGCCACTGGGAAACCGGGAAGGCCCGCACGGACGACGACCCGCGAGCCAGGAGACCTGCCATCGACCCGAGGTCCAGCAGCCGCACCGGGCGGGGTGTCCCGATGCGCCAGGCGCCGCCCCCGGCGGCCGCCCGTTGCATGGACGCCCCGACCTCAGGATCCGTCAGATGTCCATCGTTCCCGAATCCGCTTCCCGACCGGAAGCGTCGCACCGACACGCCGTCGGCATGCGCCCCTTGTCCGCCTTCGGCTCACGATCGCCGTACACGCCACACGCTTGGTCCCGCTGTCTCATGAATATTCGTCACCTGCTTGCCTCGTCCGCCGCCACCGCGCTGCTTTCCCCGCTCGCCCATGCGGCTGGCGACACGGCGCAGGCGCAGCCCGCCGCGCCCGCGTCAGGCGCGGACCTGCCGACGATCAGCGTGACCGACACGCGGCACCTGCCCGAATCGTTCGACCGCCGCTATGCGTCGACGCAGGTGCTCACGCGCGAGGATCTCGACCGGCTGTCGCCCGCCGACCCGAGCATCACGCAGGCGCTCGCGACGCTGCCGGGCGTGACCGTCGCGCAGAACGGCGGGCCCGGCTCATCCGCGTCGGTCAGCATCCGCGGCTCGTCGGCGAGCCAGGTCGCCGTGTTCATCGACGGCATCCGGATCGGCTCGCCGACCACCGGCATCGCGCCGTGGGCCGACCTGCCGACTGAAGCGTTCGAGCGCGTCGAAGTGATCTCCGGGCCGGCCGCCGCGTCGTTCGGCAACAACGCAATGGGCGGCGTCGTGCAGCTCTTCACGCGCCGCGCCGCCAACCAGCCGAACCAGACCACCGTGTCGTTCGGCGGCGGCTCGAACAAGACGTTCGACACGCAGTTCCGCACGTCGGGCACGGTGCCGTCGACGGGGCCGCTGGCCGCGCTCGGCGGGCTCACCTACTCGCTCGGGCTGCACGACTACAACACGGCCGGCATCGATGCGACGCGGCCGTTCTTCTACGGCCACGAAGACGGCCGCAATCCGTATCACGCGCAGGATCTCGATGCGCGGCTGGGCTATGCGCGCGACAACTGGTCGATCTCGACGTTCGCGCTGTACCACCGCTCCGATCTGTCCTACGACAACAGCGGCTACGCGAATCGCGAGCTCGATCACCAGTTGACGACCGGCGTCGCGTTCCATCTCGACATCACACCCGATACGCAGTTCGACCAGTCGTTCGGCTATGCGAACGACCGCCAGTTCATCTACGCGGACAACCCGGCCCTCGCGACGGACCAGATCAATTCGCAGCGCATCAGCACGTCGACGTCGCTGACCCATCAGGAGCACGGGTTTCACCTGTTCGGCCTACCGCTGTCGGGGGAATCGAAGCTCGCGTACGACTTCACGCGCGAACAGGCGTTCCTGCCGGTCGACATTCCCGGCGGCGTGCCGACGCGCAACGATTCCGCGTTCTCGCTGCACCAGTCGGCGACGCTCGGCAGCGTGACGATGTTCGTGGCCGGCCGTCACGAGATCATCGCCGGGCAAGCGGTGAACACCGGCAACGCCGCGCTGTCGTGGGCGATCACGCCGGTCTACACGGCGCGTGTGTCGTACGGCAATGCGTTCCGCCTGCCGACCTTCAACGACCTGTACTACCCCGGCTACGGCAATCCGAACCTCAGCCCGGAACGCAGCACGTCGGTCGAGGCCGCAATCGACGCGAACACGGCGTACGGCACGTTCACCGCGGCGATCTACGACACGCGCGTCAGCAACCTGATCGCGTACAACCCGGCGACGTTCTCGCCGATGAACATCGGCCGTTCGCACATTCGCGGCATCGACCTGTCGTACAAGGGGACGATCGGCCGGTCGACGCCGGTGAGCGTCGCGGTCGGCATTCTGAATCCGCAGGACGAGACCAACCAGACCTGGCTCAGCCGCCGGCCGCGCCAGACGGTCAGCCTGAACGTCGACCACACGTGGGACGAACTGAAGCTGCACGCGCTGAGCACGGGCGCGTCGCTGCTGTACGGCGGCTCGACGTTCGACGATCCGGCCAACCGGCAGTATCTGGCGTCGTACCTGACGGTGAGCCTGCGCGCGTCGTACCGGATCAATGCGCACCTGACCGTGTCGGCGTCGCTGTCGAACCTGTTTGACCGGCAATACATGACCGCGTACGGCTACAACACGCTCGGGCGCACCGCGTTCGGCAAGGTCAGCTATACGTTCTGACGGCCACGCACATCGGCGCAAGGAACCCCACCGCCCCGCGCGCCTAGATCAGCCCGCGCACGCCCGCCACCATCTGGATCACGCCGAATACCGCGACGACGGCCGCCGACACACGCGACAGCCCGTGCATGAACGCGAACGACAGCTTCGTGCGCAGCGCGGCGCTCGCGCTGCTCAGGCACAGCCACCACATGGCCGAACCGATGAACACGCCGGCCACCATCCATGCGACGGTCGCCCACATCGCGCCTTCCCGCGCCCCCGGCAACGGGCCGAGCGCCGCGAAGATCCCGACGAACGACACGATCGTCATCGGGTTCGACAGCGTGAGGCCGAACGTCGTCAGGAAATCGCGCAGGACGGTCGACTGCGGCAGGTCGCGTTGCCCCGCCGGCGCGGCCGGCGCCTGGCGTGCGATGGTCCATGCGAGCCAGACGAGAAACGCGCCGCCGCCGATTTTCAGGCCGACGGTCAGCATCGGGAACGCGGTGACGATGCCCGCGACGCCCAGCGCGCCGAGCAGGCCGTAAATCGCATCGGCGCACGCTGCGCCGATGCCCGTCGCGAAGCCCGCCTGGAAGCCGCGGCTCAGGCTGCGCTGAATGCACAGCATGCCGATCGGGCCGACCGGCACCGCGATCGACAGCCCCATCACGACGGATTTGATGAACAACATCGCCTGCTCCTTGCAACATCCAGTGGCTCGAACAGGCATCGTAGGGAAAGTCCGGCCCCCGCTGAATGCGGTTTTTAAGGAAAAATGGCGGCTCTCCCTTAAAAACTCCAACCGCAATGGACGATCTGGACTGGAAGGTGCTGGCGCTGTTGCAGGACAACGGGCGCATCAGCTATACGGAGCTCGCGCGCCAGGTTCACCTGTCGGTGCCGGCGGTGACGGAGCGCGTGAAGCGTCTTGAAGCGGCCGGTGTGATCGACGGCTACACCGCCCGGATCAATCCGTCCGCGGCCGGCTATCCGGTGAGCGCGCTGATCGGCATCACGGTGCCGCAACCGGCGAAAGCGAAGTTCCTCAAGCTGCTGGAGACGATTCCCGAAGTCGTCGAATGCCATCACGTGACGGGCGCGGATTCGTACGTGATGCGGTTCGTCGCCGTCAGCATGGCCCATCTCGAACAACTGATCGAACGGGTCAACCTGTACGGCGAGACGCGCACGTCGATCGTGATGTCGACGCCGTTGCCGGCGCGCGGGATGGCGCGGCCGCCGTCGAAGCCCGGCGACACGCGTCGGTAGCGGGCCGCGGTTTCGGGACCGTCCGACGCGACCAGCCGAACCGGCGACGACCGATGGTCGCCGGCCCCCGTCATGCATCGCGTTCCCCTCGCATGACGATCGGTACGGGCTATTTGCCGACCGCACCGCCGAGCAGGCCACCCACCAGCGACGTCACCGGCGCAAGCGGATTGGCGAGACCGCCCAGCGGCGAGCCGCCGCCGCTCGAACCGGTCGCCGAGCCATCGTGCACGGTCGCCGGGATGCCGCCGACCACGCTCGTCACCAGACCGGCAACCGGCACCGCACCGTTCGGGCCGCTCGGGTTCACGAGACCGCCCGCATTGGTCACCGTGTTGCCGACTGCCCGAACGAGGCCGCCGACCGCGCCGACGATCGGCTGCGGCGACGTGGACGTCACCTTCCATCCGGCAGACGTGATCGCGCCGCCGACCTGCCCGAGCAGGCCCGCGACCGGCTGCCCGAGGCCGGTTGCGGTGCCGACCTGCTGCGTGAGCTGGCCCGCCGTCGTCACGAGCGGCGTGATCGCGGTGCTGATCGCCTGCGTCGCCTGCTGGACCGGGGCCGACGCGAGAGTCGCGCCGAGCATGGTGCCGCCCGACTTCAGGCCGCCGGCCACCGTGTCGAGCAGGCCACCGACGGGCGTCGTGATCGGCGCGAGCGGTGACAGCGGGCCAGAGCCGAGCGCCTTCACCGTTTCGCTGAGGCCGTTGACCGGGTTGCCGGTCGAGCCGACGAGGGTGCCAAGGCCCGTTACCGTCCTGCCGACCGGGTTCGGCGTAAAGCCGATCTGACCGATACCGTTGCTCACGGCGTTCGTCGTATCGCGGATGATCGTGCCGACGCCGGTGACCGTGTCGGCCGGCCCGGCCGTCACCGCCTTGCCGACGCCCGGCAGCGTCACGTCGCCGAGCGTCGCGCCCGCAGCCAGCACGACTGCGCCGACGGAACTGATGATGCCGTTGGTGCCGGGTGTGCCGCTGGTTCCGCTCGTGCCGCCTGTGCCGCTGGTTCCACTCGTGCCACTCGTGCCACTGGTTCCACTGGTTCCACTGGTTCCACTGGTTCCACTGGTTCCACTGGTTCCACTGGTTCCACTGGTTCCGCTGGTTCCGCTGGTTCCGCTGGTTCCGCTGGTTCCGCTGGTTCCGCTGGTTCCGCTGGTTCCGCTGGTTCCGCTGGTTCCGCTGGTGCCGCTGGTGCCGCTGGTGCCGCTGGTACCGCTGGTACCGCTCGTGCCACTTGATCCACTCGTGCCACTGGTTCCGCTCGTGCCACTTGATCCACTCGAGCCGCTGCTTCCACTCGTGCCACTTGATCCGCTCGTGCCACTGGTCCCGCTCGTACTCGTCCCGATGTTGTTACCGGCCAGCGTCGGTGCCGTAATGTCGCCGCCGCCGCATGCCGCGAGCGCGCAGGCCGCGGCAATGGCGGCGAACGCAACGTTCGCCTTGATGAAGTGATCTTGCATGGAAGCCCCCGTTCGCTATTCAGCGCGATCACCCCAACAAGCATCTACCGTGCCATTTCCATCGGCCTCCTTCACAATTTCACAATCACCCTGCGATAGATGTCTGCGCCGCACTGCGCGGCATGGCGCATCACGTGCGGATCGTGCCGCGCGGCGCGGTCCGTCCTCGCATTCCGATAAAGCCGACGTAACACCAGCCCTGCGTTACGTAGCACGAACCAGGAAAAACCGACGTCGTCCATCCGTACACGGGCCACATAGTCGTCACGGTCGCTTCACCAGTTTCACGATCGTCAGTGTGCCGTTGACGTTTTCCACTCGAACCCGGACCCTGTCGCCCACATGCAGCGACGGGATCATCGCCGCGTCGCCGGCCTTGAACGCCATCGTCATCGACGGCATTCGTATGTTGTCGAGGGCACCGTGCTTCAGCGTCACGAGCTGGCGGCCGGCGTCGATTTCCTTGACTTCGGCATCGGTCAGCTTCGTATCCGGCACCGACATGGTCGTGTCGGCTGACTTCATGCCGGACATGTCGCCACCCGCGAGCGCCGGCATTGCAACGATCGCCATCGCGGACGACACGACGACGGCGTGAAAACAGGTTTTCATCGAGCGTCTCCCGTCGGGCCCGACGCGTTTCCCCCGTCAGTCGGCGCTACGCATCACACGATCAACGTCACACCGGCCCATGCGATCAGCACGGCACCCAGCACACGGCCGATACGATCGCCGCCGGGCAGCACCTTTTCCACGAACACGAACAGCGACAACGCGACGATCCATACGACGTTCATCACGCCGCCGACGAACAGCAGCGCCATCAGCAACCAGCAGCAGCCCACGCAAACCATGCCGTGCCGCGCACCCAGCAGGAAACTGCCGGCAACGCCCGGACGCCAGTGCTCGACCAGGAATGCCGCCGGCGCACGGCATTGCCGCAGGCACGCACGTTTCAGCGGCGAGAATTGGTAGAGTCCGGCCAGCGCCAGCACGATCGCGGAAAGAAGCGCACTCTTCGACCACAGCATCATCGCGGAGATCAGCCCGGCCGGCTGCAGCAGCGCCTGAAGCAACGCCGCGCCGATCGAGAACGCCAGCCATGTCGTCAGATAGCCGGCCAGCAGCGCGACCGACGTGAACGCCGATCCCGCCGCCCCGTCGCCGTGCTGCCGCAGCACGCGCCGGTACAGCATCACGAGCGGCGCCGCGCCGGGCGTCATCATCGCGATCATCATCACCCACCACATCGCGATCACGGTCGGCAGAGACGGGTCCATGCTGCCCATGCCGTCCGCCAGCCGATGCGGAAACAGCGCGACGGTCGTCATCTCTCGCGCCGACATGCCGGTTCCCGCGCCGGTCCACAGATAGAACCAGCACAGCCCCACGAGCGCGGCCATGCCGAGCAGCGTGACGACCCGCTCGCGCGCGAGCCAGGAGTCGAACGGCGTCATGCCGCGGCGCGATGCCGGATCAGCCCGTGATTGTTCAGATGCAGCCGCGCGAACTGCGCATAGGTTCCGTCGAGATTCAGCGCGATGTTGCCCTGCGAGCGCCCCGTGCCCGAACCGATCTCGGCCAGCTCGTATTCGAACCCGTGCGGCAGGTCGATCCGCACGCGATGCTCGGCCCCCGTCACCGGATTGCGGATGGGTTCGCCGGCCGCATCGAACACACCATCCACGTGAATCCGGCCGCGCCGCGCATCGACATCGACGTCGAAATCGATCTTCGTGAAGATCGGATCGAACGCGTGCTCGAGCGTGGACGCATACACCGAGAACATCGTCGCGAATGGATCGGTGTCCTGACCGGTCATGATCTTCAGCACGGCATCGCGCTGCGCCGGACTGGCACGCTCGTCGACGATCGGCTGGCACTGGCCCTTGCCTTCGTGCACGGCGCCCGGCCACTGGAACACCACCGCGATCCTGACGCCGTCGAGCACCACGTCGCCGTAGTGGCCACTGTCGATCGAAATCGCCCCCATCGCTTCGCAGTTGCCGTTGGTCGGCAGCGCATTGAACTGACAAGGGCAACCGTATGAGCAATTGCAACTGATCATTTCGGTTCCCTGAATTTCCCACGGCGTCATGGCTCCACCTCGCGCGCTGAAACGGACGAACGCTTCGAATCTAGTGCACGGGATGAGGGAAAGCAAAGCGGGAATGGCGGCGTGAAAACCGCGCGTTGCGGCCTCACGTAAGACGTTTCGGGATGCGTTCGCGGGGCTGTTCCTGAAACCGTCCCGCCAGCCTGTTCTCACACGATCAGCGACGCGACGATCGCACACCACACCGCGCCTGCGCCGCACAGAAACACGCGCCGCGCGACGAACATTCGCGACTCGTCGTCGGGTGTTTTCATCGGCGACGTCGCGAGAAACGGCACGCTGGCCAGGCACGCGAACCCCGCCAGCGCCGGCACGATCACGACGTAGTCGCCGAATCGCCAAGGCAGCGCCTCGTGCAACCCCCAGTAGCCGAGAAACAGCATGCCCATCGAGAACATCGTCGCCGCGGCCGAACTGAGCGCGACCACCGATCCTGTCGGAAATTGCACGGGAACCTCCCTTCGCGCGGCGCGCGATGCAACGCCTTTCGCCGAAGATCAACATCATCTCGTCCGCCGGCAACGAAGTCGGGCATTCGGGCGCGAATGCATCGAGCGCATCGTCTCCGCTCCTCAGCGAATGCGCGTTGTCACGGATTGACAGAGTCAGCCTGATCGAGCGGTCATGTCGTACTCGTCCAAGAGGACGCGCGTGACGCCGTCAACCCGGCTTTTTCGTGCCCTGCGCAACGGAAATCCACCCGACCACCGCCGCGGCGACCCAGCAACAGGTGATCATCAGGTCCAGATCCATCAGTCCCTGGAAATTCGTACTGTTTTCGAAACTGCAGCGCTGATGGCCCCTGACCCACATGCAGCCGCTGATCAGCTGCTGGATATGCATGTAGACGCTGTACACGGCAACGGCCGAAGCGATGACGGCGACCCGCAGGCTTATGCTCTTTTTCATTGACGCTGAAGGCGTGGGATGATCTCGCGACGATCTTAAGCCAATGGCGATGCGTGACGCAATCGATCCGGTATGGACCCGATCGACCGGCACGCGTAAAAGGACATCGATCTCGCAGCGGCAACGCGGACCACCATGACGAAACGAGACACGATCGCACTGATCGTCGATCCCGACAGCGGCGAGCGGATTCGCGACATCGCCGCGCACGCACGGCATACGTGGGTCGTGACGAGCGACGCGAACGATCCCGTGATCAGACGGATCTGGAATACGCGTCGGGCAGAGCCGGATCGAGCCGCCGACGGCGGCGTGACCCTGTTCCAGCGTTATGGCGACGACCGCGAAAGCTGGTGCGCCGGAATACTGGATGCGGTGGACGACCATCACGGCGACGCGATGCATCGCGACGGCTATGCGATTCTGGCCGTTTACGGCACGCCGCTTTCCGGGCACCTTCGGCACGCGTTGTCCGCCTTCGGGTTTTCGGAGTTCGTGTCGACGATGGAAGGATTTCGCGCGATCAAGCGCGACACCGGATGAATCGCGGGCGGTTGGCAGCGCCCTCCATTCAACCGACGATCGACCTGATCGTTGCCAATAGAAAGCCGCGTGCCGTTCGCCGTCGCTCGGCTGCCTCACGACACGTGCCGGCATGCCCGCGCAAGCAGCACGCCGCGCGGCACGTCGTAGCCGGCCTTCACGAATGCACTGTCCGCCGCGATTGTCGCACCGTCCCCCACCACCACATCGATGCCGACGGAAACCTCGCGCAAGCCCCATTCGTCATGTGACGCGTGGGCATGCGGCTTGCGCGCTCCGCACTTTTTGACCTGCTGACACCCCGCTGGCAGCTGGCAGCGCTTAAGGTCGAACGATCGCCCGCCGAGGAACGTCGCCATGGCCCATACCGGAGAACTCGCCAACCACGCGCTCAAACGCCGCGGCGTGACGCTGCTCACGCTGTGCATCGCCGTACTCGTGGCTCAGCTCGACACCGCCGTCGTCAACCTGGCGACGCGCGCGATCGGCGCCTATTTCCATGCCGGTGTCGGCGCCTTGCAATGGGTCGTCGACAGCTACAACCTCACGTACGCGGTGCTGCTGCTGACCGGCGGGTTGCTCGCCGACCTGTACGGCCGCCGTCGCGTCTTCATGGCCGGCACGGCGGTCTTCACGATCGCGTCGCTGCTGTGCGCGCTCGCGCCGTCGGTGTCGGTGCTGATCGCCGCACGCGCACTGGCCGGCGTCGGCGCGGCCCTGTTGCTGCCCGCGTCGCTTGCGGTCGTGCGCGTCGTGTGGCGCGATCCGGTCGAACGCGGCCGCGCGCTCGGCATCTGGGCCGCGTGCAACGGCGTCGCGATGGCGATCGGCCCGACGCTCGGCGGCGTGCTGATCCGGCACTTCGGCTGGCGCAGCATCTTTTTTGTCGTCGTGCCACTGAGCATCGCAGCGATGCTGCTCGCGATCCCGGCCGTGCCCGAATCGTCCGATCCGCACGGCCGGCATTTCGACGGCGCGGCGCAAGTCACGGGCGCACTCGCGCTCGGCGCGCTCGCGTATGCGGCGATCGTGTTCCGCGAGGCGCCGGTCGCCTGCGCGATCGCCGGCTGCATCGCAGTCGCGTCATTCGCCGGATTCGTGGCGATCGAGCGCCGCCACGGCGAAGCCGCGCTGGTGCCGCTCGACATTTTCCGGATCAGCGCGTTTCGCAGCGCGATCGTCGCGACCACCGGCATGACGTTCGGGATGTACGGTGTGCTGTTCCTGCTGCCGCTGACGTGGCAGAGCATCGGCCGGCTCGATTCGACCGGCGCGGGCCTCGCATTGCTGCCGATGGCGCTCGTGTTCGTCGTCGTGTCGCCGTGCTCAGGACCGTTGTCGGAACGTATCGGCACGCGCGCGACGACGGCCGGCGGCGTCGCGGTGATCGCGAGCGGGCTCGCCGTGATCGGCGCGTCGGCCAGCTCGTCGAGCCTGCTGGGCGCCGAAATCGGGCTCGCATTGACGGGGCTCGGGATGGGAATCGCGACGGGGCCGCTGATGACGGTCGCGGTCGGCGCGGTCGACGCCGCGCGCTCGGGCACCGCGAGCGCGCTCGTCAACGTCGCGCGGATGGCCGGCGCGACGCTCGGGATCGCGGTGCTCGGCACGGCGTTCGCCGCCGCGCACGGCGGTGCGGCCGGGCTGCGCGTGGCGATGTTCGCCGGCGCGGCGGTTCAATTGACGGGCGCGGTGGTATCGGCAGTCAGCGTGCAGCGGGCGGCATGACGTGCCCCATCCGTGGCCGGCATGCACGGCGCCTCTTCATTCAGCGATGCTTCCCGCCATGCTTGCGCGCCCGATGCTCGGCGCGCTTGTGCAACAGCACCGGCATCAGTTCCTCGATGTACTGCCGCGCCTGCCCGCGTGTGACGATCTCGCTGAAGCGCTGATGCGCCCTGTCCTGGCCGACGAGCGCCGCATGCGCTTTCCTCAGGATGTGCAGATAAGCGATCAGGCTCGTGCCGTCGCGTACGGGCAGCGCATCTCGCGGGTCCGGAGTCGGGGCGGTACTCATGTTCCAATCCTTTGCGGACAATCCGTCCGGCACGTCGTCGTGACGAGCCGGAGCAGGTCGTTGGCGAGACGATCGCGGTCAGTCAGCGGTGCGAGGCCGAACAGCCGCTCGAGCGTCGCGGCCACCGACGCGTGGTCATACGGCGTGTGATCGACCTGCCCGGCCGCGACCCACGGCGAAATCACGATCGCCGGCACGCGCACGCCGTACACGTCGAAGCCGAAGCCGCTCGCGTTCAGCGTCGCGGGTGCGCCATCGTTGGGCGGCGGCGCGACGCCCGGCCGGACCGAATCGTAGAAGCCGCCGTGCTCGTCGTAGAGGATCACGAACAGGCTGCTGTTCCATACCGGCGAGTTGCGGATCGCGTTGTACACGCGCGCGGCGAGCTGGTCGCCGCCGGCCAGCCCGTCCATCGGGTGCTGCGAGCTGCCGCTCCGGTAAGTGCCATGCACGATGTCGCCATAACCAGGCTCGATGAACGTGTAGCGCGCGGTGTAGCCGGCCGCGAGATCGGCTTCGAAATGCGCGAGATCATCGACGTCGAAGAAGCTGATGCCCTTCAGCGATGCGACCTGCGGCACATGGCCGAGCGGGTCGCCGGACTGGTCCTGGTAGATGCGCCAGTTGTCGTCGCCGAGCGAATCGAAGATCGAACCCTTCGGATAGTGGAAGCCGTCGAGCGTATCCCATCCGGCCATTTCCTCCTTGGTCGGCGAATGGTCGAGCCCGGCCGACGACGCGCCATGCAGGAAGAAACGGTTCGGCCAGGTCGGCCCCGGCATCGACGCATGCCACGCGTCGCACAGCGCGAACGCATTCGCGAGCGCGTACAACGACGGGACTTGCGCCGCGGCATCAACGCCCTGCATGATCTTGGCCGCGTCGGCCGGCTGCGGCGGTGCGCCCTCCGAATGCGACGTCGCGTAGTTCGACACGAACCCCGAGTTGTCGATGTTCGGATAAGGCTGCCCTTTCACGAACGGCCTGCCCGCGCCGCAGAGCTGTTCGAGCACGTCGGTGAATTCGTGACACGGATCGGTCGGCATCCGGTCAGGCGCGCCGCCGCCGAACGGATAGACCGTGCCGCCGTACGCGTTGCTGTTTCTCGGCGACGCGGCGACGATGTCGGCGATGCCCGACAGCGCGAACAGGTGATCGAAGGAACGATTCTCGAGCATCAGCACGAACACGTGCTGGATGCGATCCTGAACCGGCGAGGGTGCGGGGGCTGCATCTGCACTCATGGCGCCTCCTGGCGTCGCGCGACGAACGTCGGGCTGGCACGACCGTTGGCCCGCTGAAAGCACTGAATGGATTGAAAACCACGCACGGGCCGTGAATTGCCGACGAGTGTACGGCCGCGCCAGCTCGTGCGTAAAGCCGCAGGCTGACGGCGTCGTAGCGCATGCGCTCAGTCGCTGGCCGGTGCGGACGACGATGCGCTTCGCCGCGTGTGCGGCTCGTGACGGGGTCTGTCGGCCCGCTGGGCCAATGCCAAGTTGCGGCAAAACCGCGAGCGCACGACATCCGAACGCGCGGCTCGTGACGATACCGAATTGCGGGCATTACCCGACGCAGGAATGCCTGTCGTATTTCGCGATGGTGACCGAGGATTTTCTGCAGGACGCGGCCGCCAGAGCGTAGTACACGCGCGGCGCCGGTAAAGGCGGGAGAAGCAGAAGAAGCCGCCGCGACGCAATGGCGCCGCCGGCGACCGACGAACGGCACACCGTGCGCCGCTCATCCGGTTCGTCCGGCCATGGGCCGGACAGGTGTCGATCGGTACGCGTTGAGGCGCCCCGATCGTGGCCGCTTAGCGGCGCGGCTGCCCGCTTCGCGGCGGACGCGGGGAATTCGCGTCCTTGTGCCGGAAGTTGATGCGGCCCTTGGTGAGGTCGTACACCGACAGTTCCAGCGTCACGCGATCGCCCGCGAGAATGCGGATGTGGTTCTTGCGCATGCGGCCCGACGCGTACGCGCCCACCACGACGCCGTTTTCCAGCGTGACACGATATTTGCTGTCCGGCAGCACTTCGTCGACGATTCCGTCCAGTTCCAGCAGTTCTTCTTTTGCCAAACCAATTCCTCCAGACAAGGTGATTGACCGCGGCCGCGGCGACTGCCCGGCGCCGGCTCCCGCAAACGGGACGGCGGCCGGCAGGCAGCCGGGATCGGTTCGTTCAGACGGGCCTCGGGCCTGTCTTGCGATCGGAACCCGGCGCGTTGCGGCGTTCGGGCGGTCAGTGGCTGCGGCGCCAGCAGCGCCGCGCAAGTCGGGACCGCGCCAGGCATGGCGGCGGTCTGCTCGGGTTGATGCGTTGAAGCGGTGATGCGCTCGCGAAACGACGTGCGTGTCACGAGGGCGTTGCGTCGCATGCGGTTCAGGCATGCGATGAGGGAGGCGTCACGACCGATGCATCGTGAATGTCGCGATGCATCGGTCGTGCGCATCGGAACGCGCCGGCCGCCGTCAAGCGGCGCCCCGCGCGATACTCCATCCGGCAGCGGCCGCCGCTTGGCGACCGATGCCGATGCGGCTTACTGCGGCGTGATGTTCGACGCTTGCAGGCCCTTCGGGCCACGCTTCACTTCGAAGCTGACCTTCTGGCCTTCGGCCAGGGTCTTGAAGCCCGTGCCGCGAATTTCCGAGAAATGGGCGAACAGATCGTCGCCGCCGTTGTCCGGGGAAATGAAACCAAAGCCCTTGGTTTCGTTGAACCACTTGACGGTACCGGTATCCACAAATACTTCCTTAATACAAATAATTGAACATGCGCCCGCGACGGGCACAGAAAGAATCAAAGAGGGAGAGACCAACGACTGCCGCATGGTGTGCGGCCAATGATGAGCAATCGAACTTCTTGACGACTTCGGTCTCGGACACTACGCGGTAGCGGCCGTTTCGTCAAGTTATTTTGATGCGGCGCACAAGCGCAAATGCTCCTGCGCCTTCTGCGGCAAGTGTTGCCGGCCAATGGAGCCTGCCTCGATATGCCCCTGATTTTCCACCGGCTTGCGCGTTTTTACTGCGGCTCTGATGCATTCGGTACCGAGTATGAATGGTGGCGGTCGCGCCGAGTTGCTCGCGGGAGCCCCGCCTGCCGGCCGGCCTCCTCCCGGCCTCGCGCGCCGCTAGTCGAACGGATTCAGCAACCGGACGCCAGTGCGAGCGAAATCGTCGACGTTGCGCGTGACGACCGTCAGATCGTTGATCAGCGCAGTGGCCGCGATCAGCTTGTCGAGTTCGTGCGTCGGATCGGGCACCCGCAAATGCCCCCACATCTGGCTGGTCTCGATATCGACCGGCAGGATGTTCGGCGCATAGCCGGACAGGATCATCGTGATCCAGGCCTCGAGCGCCGACGCCTGGCTGTGATCGCCGCGATGACGGATCAGGTCGACACCGCGCCGCAGCTCGGCCACCGTCACGACGGACAGGTAAAGCGGGCTCGCGTCGGCTTCGGCCTGCCTGAAGAACGCCCGCACGCCGCGATTGGTTCGCCTGCCCTTTCTGATTTCGCTGATGACGTTGGAATCAATCAAAAACACGCCTGACCTCGCCTGAATCCTGAACACGTTGGAAATCCGCGTCCTCGCCCACCTCCGGCATGCTCAGCAGCACTTGAGCAAATGTCCGCCGCTTCGGCCGGCCGAGCGCTTCGGCCAGAATGGCTCGATGTTCGGCCTCGGCGCTCCTGCCATTGGCCGCAGCCTGCTCGCGCAGGCTTTGAACGATAGTGTCATCCACGTTACGCACCAGAAGATTTGCCATGAGTACCTCCATCCAGATTTGCTATCAATGATAGCGTCACGAAGGCAAATTGCAAGCATTGCTATCACCTTCGTGACCGGACGGACCCTGGAGTCGGCGTGAGCCAGCCGCAGCGGACGGCATGAAGCCATCCACGTTCCGCCACTGGCCCGACGCATCGAACTGCTGTCGTTCAAGGTAAGCCGGAGCGGGACGATGGGGAAGCCGGCCGGATGGCCAGTCGAGCGCATCGATCACGACGCATGTCCGGCCGACGAGGAACGGGATTTGCGGCGCAGGCGCCGTTGGCGACATGGGCTGCGAGCACGGACGTCGCACCGATTCACGCTGAAACATCGTGTTGCACACCGGGCCGCGGCCGTCGCGATCGTTTGATACCATCGAATCACAAGACCGGCGATCGAACGCCGTGCGAAGCGCGCAGAAGACCTTGCATCGACGCGGACCATCCGTGCCTGAAATCCCGATCCAAGACACGAGACGCTCTTCAGTGGACTTTGTTACGCCAGCTCTGCAAACCCTGTTCTCCCCGACACCCGACAAACTCTACTTCCCGGCATGCCTTGCGGCCGTGGCGATCATCGCGTGGCTCGTCGCCCGACACGTGCCGTTCTATCGGTCGGCCGTCGACAAGTCGCTGTCGATGCGCTATCGCAATCTCGACGGTTTCCGCGGCATCCTCGCCACCTCCGTGGTCTTCCATCACTTCGCGTGCAACCAGGCGTTGCTGTCGACCGGCGTCTGGGGGGCCGGCACCGATTTCCTGCGCAATCTCGGGACGATTCCCGTCGCGATGTTCTTCATGGTCACCGGGCTGCTGTTCTGGGAACGCGCATGCAGAGGCACGCTCGACGTGCGGACCTTCTTCGTCGGGCGCGTGCGACGCCTCGCGCCGCTCTATCTGTTCTACGCGGCCGTCATCGTCGCCTGCACGCTTTACTGGTTTCCCGGCAACGCCGTCGGCGCACCGACGCAGTTGCTGGCCGACCTGCTCAAGGCCGTTTCGCTCGGCTGGTTCGGCGCGTTCCCGATCAACGGCGCGGAGCGAACGCCCTATCTGAGCGGCGTTTGGTGGACCCTCGCGTACGAATGGCGGTTCTACGTCGCCGTCCCCTTTCTCGCGTGGTTCGTCGCCACACGTGCGTGGCGCAAGCTGCTCGCGCTCGCGATCGTCTCGGCCTGTGCCGCGTTGTTCGGGCCGCCCGGCGGCATGGCGCTGCTGTTCGCGTTCGGCGCCGTGGCCTACGAGGTGTCGCGGCACCCCGCGATCTGCGCGCGGCTCGCCACGAAACCGGCGGCGACCGTCGCGCTGCTGATTCTCGCGCTGTCTCCGTCCCCGACCGAACGCTATTCGATCGAAGGCGCGCTGCCGCTGCTTCCGGTGTTTCTCTGCATTGCATGCGGGAATACGTTCTACGGTGTACTGAGGACCCGGCCGCTCGCGTTGCTCGGCACCGCCAGCTTCAGCATCTACATGATCCACATGGTGATCGTGTACATGATCGTCCACGCAGTCGACAAGTTCGTTTTCCCGATCAATTCCGCCGGCGATTCAGGCATCTGGGCGCTCGCGCTGGCATGCGCGCTGGTTGCCGTCTTGTTCGCGCTGCTGACTTACCGCTACGTCGAGCATCCGTTCATCGCAAGACGCAACGACGCACGGCCGGCGCGCCGAGCGGCCGATCCCGCTCGCGAGCGCCAACCCGTCACGCTGTGAGCCACCCGCGACTCAGGGCTCAGAAGCGATACGAGATGCCGATCTGCAGGACCGGATACCACCGATAGCGCGACATCATTTGCCGCAACGAATCGAGCCCGCTCGCGACCAGCACCTGGCTCTTCGCCGGTCCGGCCGCGGCGGCGAGTTCCGGCGACAGCGTGTACGAACATTTCGGCATCCCGTACGCGACGCCGATATCGGCAACGAACCCGAGCCCTTTCGACGCCGGTCGATGTCCGTAGCCGATTCCGACATACGGCATCACGGTCGGATAGCGCGCTTGCGCGACCGCATACATACCCGGCAGCGCCGGGTAGCGCTTGCCGCCGAACACGTAGGTTCCGTTGGTCGGCACCGACACGCCGTGAAGTTCGTCGTCGTTGAAGCGCAGCCCCAGCGTCGCGCGGAAGCCGCTGCCTCGCCACGGGAAGATGTCGGCATAGATGCCGCCCTGGCGCAGCTTCAGGTCGTCCTGATAGCGATTGCCGGCCACCGTGAAGTCATGCGTCAGATTGATCGCGTTGAAATCCGCGTGCGCGCCCAGCATCGAATTGAAGCTCACGGCCGCTCCGATGCCGACACCCTGCGTGCCGCCCTGCAGGTAGATTTCCTGCGCGTGCGCGCTCGCGGCGAACACCACCGCGACCGCTGCCCATTGATTCACTATCGTTTTCACGGGCGCCTCCCCCGACATGTGCCGGGCGCGACGCCACGTCCACGCGACCTTCGTCGCGATGCGCGATGCGAACCCCGGCACGACACCTTGCAAGCACGCTTGCTGTTCGACGGACCGGGGACGCGTTGCGCCGTGCGCATGACCGATACGACATGCGCTGCGCATGCACCGTGGCACACGGCGCGCGCGACCCGATCCGATTCCCCGTTTGTTTCGATGTCGTTACATGCCGCGGAGGCGCGGATCGTTCTGGCGAAATTCGTCTGCGCCGGCGGCATCGGGTGAACCGCAAAGCGCGTGCCATGCGGCGCTGACCGAGGCGGAAAAAGCGCCATCCGTCGGGACGGGTCGTGGCGGGAATCGCAATCGACGGGAAATGTTTCAGGAACGTATCCGTATTCGGCGCGCGACGCCGAAACACGCGATCGTCGGCATCTGGCGTCGATCGCACAATGCAGGTGGAAAGAGGCTGGACGGCCGTCAGCGCACGGCGGTCGCCGTTGCGATCAAGCGTGCGCCGATGGATACGTTGAAAAAGCGTTGCAAAAGTGCGACCTCGTACCGGTCGCATGCGACGCCGATGCGCAATCCCGCGTAACGAGACAGGGTGAATACCGATGCGTGCGCAAGCATCTTGTCCGTCGATGGCTCAATACATGATTCGAAACGACGGCAATGGACCGACGGGTACATCGATTACTAGATGACCGGACAGTGGCACTTTTAACCGTATTGACGAGTGCAATTTCCGTGTCTCATTGCGTGCTCCACCGTAAAGCAAACCGAATCACGATGCACGGATTTACGAACTCCCCGTGGCGACACGTGAGCCGGGGTGTCTTGGTACAATCCGTCGACCAAGAGCAAGCCGATTTGGCAAACAGCCTGACCGCTAGAAAACCGCTGGCGAGGCAGCGAGTCTCTAGTAATTCGGGGATGCCAGCGGCAATTAATTAGACCAATCGAATAGCGGGGGAAATTGTGAATCGATTTGCACTTCTTTTGTTGGCTGCAACCGTGGTAGCAGGTTGTAATTCGAAACAGTCGGACAACATTCAATCGTCTGCGGCGAGTCCCAGCGTGTCTAGCGACAGCACCCCGGCACAACAACCGTCACCGCCAGTAGTCGTCGCGCCTGCGCCTCCACCCCATTCACACCATTACGCGATGAGTCAGGACGGCACGTATGGTTACGAGCCCGCGCTCAGTGAAGACGACGTAAGAGCGGGAAAAGCGACAAAGGCGCTTGTCATGATGCGCTATGTCGGCGTGAGGGACGGTAGTTATATTCTGCTGCTGGTCGACGAGGACAACCCAAATATTTCGAACCGCATCACGTGCCAGGCTCCGTGCAATTTCGCCAAATCGCAAACCATGGCAGGCGACTCGATTCTGAAAACTGAAACACTGCGCGTTGTACCTAATTCGCTTATCGGCGCGATGATCGAAGACGCGATGTCCGGACAACTGACTCCCTATGGTCAACGTACGTCCGCGTTGACCCCATCGACTTTGCCCGTGGCTCAATCGCCCGCCAACCAGCCCGCAAGCGATGCGACGACATCCCCGCTGCAACAAACGAGCTTCGACTGCACCAAAGCGAAGTCCATTCCCGAATTTTTGATCTGTCACGATGCAGATCTTGCCGCTGCGGACCGGGATCTCGCGACGACTTACCAACAAGCCAAAGATGCCGTCATCGACAAAACTGCGTTTGTTGAGCGAACGCGCAAACAGTGGAATTTCCGAGAAAAAAATTGTCGCGACAAGGAATGTCTGACATCGTGGTATGCATACCAGAAACGCATACTGGCAAAGATTGCACAAACTGGTGATGTCACTGCTCAAGACAACTGACGCACCCTAAGTGAATCCGAAGCCCGCTCGCCTGAGTGGGCTTTTTCGTGCTTACTACTGCCGGCACCATCAAGACACGTTCAGTTGCTGCCTCGTGATGTAACCAGCCCTATCCGACGCTAGAAACACGGCTGCCTGTTCGATCGTCTCCTTGAACACCCGTAATCGCCCTCGCGCCGTCTGTTGGACGAATCGGCGTCGCGCAGGCCGGCCGCACGATAAGGACGAATTGCGGCGGGTCACGGATAATTGTCATCGCCACTTTGTGACAGTCAATGCCGTCGCGCGACTTCCCGATGACCACCGGAATCGGTACCATCGAGCGCTCGAAGTCCGGCACGCGTCGGGCTTTTCGCACCACCCATTTCGCCATGTCCCGGGAACCCACACATTCCGTGCTGCTCTGGATCGTCGCCGCTGCGTTCTTCATGCAGTCGCTCGATACGACGATCGTCAACACCGCGCTGCCCTCCATCGCCCAAAGCCTGCATGCGTCGCCGCTTGCGATGCAGCCCGTCGTGGTCGTCTACACGCTGACGATGGCGATGCTCACGCCGGCCTCCGGCTGGCTCGCCGACCGGTTCGGCACGCGCCGCGTGTTCTCGGTCGCGATCCTCGTGTTCGTGCTCGCGTCGATCGGCTGCGCGGCGTCGCATACGCTCGGCCAGCTCGTCGTCGCGCGCGCCGTGCAGGGCATCGGCGGCTCGATGCTGCTGCCGATCGGGCGGCTCGCCGTGCTGCGCCGCGTGCCGGGCGAACAATACGTCGCGGCGATCGCGTTCGTGTCGATCGCCGGCCAGCTCGGCCCGATCGTCGGGCCGACGCTCGGCGGCTGGCTCACGCAAGCGATCTCGTGGCACTGGGTGTTCATCGTCAACGTGCCGGTCGGCGTGGTCGGCTTCATCGCCGTGCAGCGCTACCTGCCGCACGACCAGGCGACGCAACCGCCGCCGTTCGACTTCGTCGGCTGCGCGTTGCTTTCGGCCGCGATGATCGCGCTGTCGCTCGCGATCGACCCGCCGATGTCCACGCACCGCGCCGCATGGTCGGCCGCGCTCGCCGGGCTCGGCCTGGCGAGCGCGCTCGCGTACCTGCCCCATGCGCGGCGACGCACGCAGCCGCTGTTCCGGCTCGGGTTGTTCCGCGAGCCGAACTTCGGCTCGGGGCTGCTCGGCAACCTGCTGTGCCGGATCGGCACGAGTTCGGTGCCGTTCATGCTGCCGCTGCTCATGCAGGTGCAGCTCGGCTATACGCCGCTGCGATCGGGGTTGATGATGCTGCCGGCCGCGATCGCGGGCGTCATCGCGAAACGGTGGATCGCGCCGCTCGTGAAGCGCTTCGGCTATGCGGCGTTTCTGGTCGTGAATACGGGAATCGTCGGCTGTGCGATCGCGGGGTTCGCGCTGGTGTCGGCGCGGCCCGCGCCGGTGCTGGAAAGTGTGCTGCTGATCGTGTTCGGCGCGGCGAATTCGATGCAGTTCGCAGCGATGAACGGCGTGACGCTCAAGGGGCTGTCGCATGCCGACGCCGGCAGCGGCAACAGCCTGTTCACGATGATGCAGATGCTGGCGATGGGGCTCGGCGTCTCGATCGGCGGCGGGCTCGTCAACCTGTTCGCCGCCTATCGGGGCTCGATGGCGCACGGGTTCATGCTGTCGTTCGCGTGCATGGGCGTGGTGACGCTGCTGTCGTCCGTCGTGTTCCGGCGGATCGATACGGCCGCGCCGCCGGTCAAAGCGACGGCGCGGCCTTCCGCGTGATCGCGCCCGTCAGTTCACCTGCCGGCGCTCGACGACGCGCTTGAGCACCCAGCGGATCGACGAACCGTCGGCCGGCGGCTGCGCGACGCGGTACTCGTCGACTTCGAGCGTGTACAGGTAGCCGGGCTGGTACGCAAACCCTTCGATGCCCGCGTACCACAGGCTCCACGGCTCGCCCGGGCTGCTGCGCACCTGCAGGCACTCCATCGGCGCGACGCCCGTGCAGCGCGCGGACTGCGGCGCGACATAGACGGTTTTGGTCACGGGCTTGCCGTCGGCCGGACGCGTGGCATTCGGCGCGGTGGCCGCCGCATCGGTCTGGCATCCGGCGACGAGCATGCTGCCGGCAATGACGGCCGCGCCGAGCAGCGTTCTGGAGTGACGAATCATCTGATGTTCCTCTGGGAGCGTTGGAGGGCCGATTAGACGAACTGCCCCGCGAGAAAGTTCACAAACACCTTACAGGATGCGTTCGACCACTCTCACTCAAGTGATGTCGCGCGCGAGCCGATACGTTAGCGTGTTCCAGTTCCGCCGCGCGCTTCGTCACCGGCCAGTCGATCGCCATCGACGGCGGCATCACCGTGCGGCGATCGTGTACCATCGGCGCTTCCCGATACGCTTCGACGCACTGCCTTCGTTCCCCGGCCACGCCCGCGCGGTTCGCGCAGCGCGTTTCCCTCGCATGACCTCATCCGCCTCGTCCGACACCGCGCTGCGCCCGCTGCCGATCGATACGCTCGTCGTGCCGGCCACGCTCGACGGACGCACGGGCACCAATCGCTCGGGCAGTGCGCATCCGCAGATCGCCGCGACCAACGACCTCGACGCGGTGCGCGCGTGGCTCGCGCGCTTCGTCGATACGCCGACCACGTTCCAGAACTACCGCAAGGAAGCCGAGCGCCTGCTGCTGTGGGCCGTGATCGCGTGCGGCAAGCCGCTGTCGTCGCTCACGCACGAGGATCTCGTCGTCTACCGGCAATTCCTGCTCGCGCCCACGCCGGCCGAGCTGTGGTGCGCGAACGGCGGCCGCAAGCATCCGCGCGACGATCCGCGCTGGCGGCCGTTCTACGGGCCGCTGTCGGCAGCCAGCCAGCGGCAGGCGCTGGTGATCCTGAACGTGATGTTCTCGTGGCTCGTGCAGGCCGGCTATCTGGCCGGCAACCCGCTCGCGTTGTCGCGGCAACGGCAGCGCCGGCCCGCGCCGCGCGTCACGCGCCATCTCGGCCAACCGTTGTGGCAATCGGTGAAGGACGCGATCGCCGCGATGCCGCGCGACGATGCCCGCGCGTGCTTCCATGCGGATCGCGCGCGCTGGCTCTTCACGCTGCTGTATCTCGGCGGGTTGCGCATCACCGAAGCGGCCGATACGACGATGGGGCAATTCTTCTGCCGGCGCGATGCGAACGGGCACGAACGCTGGTGGCTCGACGTGACGGGCAAAGGTGGCCGGCAGCGGCTCGTGCCGGCCACCGACGAGATGATGACCGAGTTGGCGCGCTATCGGCGCACGCACGGCCTGCCCGCGCTACCGTTCGACGGCGAGCCGACGCCGCTCGTGCTGCCGCTCGGCCAGGCACGCAAGCCGCTCACGCGCGCGGCGCTGCACCGCATCGTGAAGCAGGTGTTCCGGCACGCGGCCGACCGGCTGCGCGCGAACGCCGAAACCGGCGAGCAGGCGGCGCGCGTGCTCGAACAGGCGTCCGCGCACTGGCTGCGCCACAGCGCGGGCTCGCACATGGCCGACGACCGCGTCGACCTGCGGCTCGTGCGCGACAACCTCGGCCATGTATCGCTCACGACGACGAGTCAGTATCTTCATGCGGACGACGACTGGCGCCATCGCGAGACGGAGGAGAAGCACCGGATCGGGTGGGACTAGGCTGCGTTGCGCCGCTCAGCGTGCGAGGTAGAGGCCGCCGTTGCTGCGGCATTTAGCACGGTCGCTTGCCACCGGCAGGTTGATTTAGCCGCATAGCAGCACGTCGGTACGCTTGCCGTGTCAGTACACGCCCACCCAGTGCCCCGGCACCCACGCCCAGTGATTGCCGGCCCACCGGTAATGCCCCTTCGCCCAGCGATAGCCGGGCGCGGGCGGTGGCGGCGCCACCTCGACGACGGGCGCCGGCTGCGGCGGCCGCACGGGCTCGACCACGCAGGCGGAGATCAGCACGGCACTCGCGCTCACCAATACGGCGAGCGAAACGGATCGGATCTTCATTGTCGATTCTCCCTGTTGTGTAATGAGTTGAGCGGGCCGAGCGCGGGCTTGCGCCGCATCACGCGCCCCCATGAATCAGACCGCTCATCGGCCGCGTCGGGCCGCTTTCCGCGAACAACGCGGACGCGGTGCGGCGCGGATCGAGCCGCAGGCTGTCGGCGGCCGCGCCCGCGATCAGCGCGTCGAGCGACGCGGTCGGCTTCAAGTCGCGCCCTTCGTACAGATCGCCGGGGCGCAGCCCCGGCCAGTCGGCGATCACGCGCCCGCCCGCGACCGCGCCGCCCGCCAGCATCGCGACCGATGCCTGCCCGTGATCGGTGCCGCCCGTGCCGTTCACCGCGGCCGTGCGGCCGAACTCGGTGGCGACCAGCACCGTGGTCTGCTGCCACGCGGGCCCGAGGCCGTCGCGCAGCGCGGCGAGCATCGTGTCGAGCGCCTTCAACTGATTCGCGAGCCGCGCGTTCTGCGCGCTATGGGTATCCCAGCCGCCCGTCTCGATCATCGCGATCCGCGGGCCGTCGTCACGCGCGAGAAACGTCGCGGCGAGCTTGCCGACGCCGGCCGGGTCCTGCCGTGCATGCGCATCGCCGGCGAGACCGCGTGCTTCCATCGCGGATTGCCACAACGGGCCGAGCTGCGCGTCGGCTTCGTAGAGCGCCGACACGCGCGTGAGCAGATCGTCCGGCGCGGCGGGCAAGCCGGACTGCGCATACGACGCGGCCTGCACCGTGCCGCGCAGCGCGAGCGGCACGGTCGGCGCGAATGCGATCGCGTTGTCGCGCGTCGCCGGCAGCAGCGCGGCGAGCCGGTTCAGCCAGCCGTCCTTCACCTGGTACGGCGTACGGCCGCCCGTTTCGAGCACGTTCTGGCCGTCGAAATGCGAGCGGTCGCGATACGGCGACGCGATCGCATGGACGAACAGCGCCTGACCGTCGCGGTACAGCTGCGCGGTCTGTGCGAGCGACGGATGCAGCGCGAACGTGCCGTCGAGCCGCGTCGCGGCCGCGGTGTCGATCGCGAGCGGGCCGCGCAGCGATGCATACGCGGGCTCCGCATACGGGACGACGATGTTCAGGCCGTCGGCCGCGCCGCGCTGGATCACGAACACGAAGCGCCGGTCGGTCTCGACGTTCGCGAATACGATCCGCGGCGCGACGAGGATCGCGCCCGCGCCGGCGGCGGCGACGCTGAGGAATTGTCGGCGGGACAGTGCCATGATCATCTCCGTTGGAAATCGGGCGAGACAAGCAGCAGCGCGAGCGACGTCGTCGCGCTTTCGGCGCGCGCGAGCGCGGTCGCGGTCGGCGCGCTCAGCGAACCGGCGAGCAGCGTGTTGCCGAGCGTGCGCGGGTCGAGCCGGTCGCCGGTGCGCGCGGCCAGCCGCTGCGCAATCTCGACGCGGCGCACGAGCGCGTCGGGCGCCGCCCAGCTCGCGGCGACGTCGTCGTAGCCGGCCGGCGAGCCCGGCCGCCACACCGGCTGGCCGAGCTGCGCCAGCAGCGGCGCGGCCTTGAGATCACCGGTGTCGCGCCAGCCGAGCCCGCGCAGCGACGATACGGCCCACTCCCACGGTGTCTTGAACTTGCGATCGACCGGCGACCACGCGTCCGGCGCATCGACGAGCGCGCGATAGACGGTCGGCAGATCGCCACCGCTCGCGTCGAATGCGCGCGCGAGCCGGTCGGTCAGCGCGGGCGGCGGGTTGTCGGCGACGAAATGACGGGCGAGCTGAAACGCGATGTGCCGGCCCGTCGCCTCCGATCGCGCGAGGTCGTGCAGGATTGCGCGCGCCTGCGCTTCGCCCGGTTGATCGTAGGTGCGGCCCATTACCGTGCGCGTGCCGGGTTCGTGCAGGTTCGGGCGGAACACGAATGCGCCGGGCGCCGCATCGCCCGGTTGCGGCCCGCGCCCGCCGGCGATGCTCCAGCCAGTCAATGCGCGGGCGAATTCCGTCACGTCGGCTTGCGTGTAGCCGGTGCGCACGCCGAGCGTATGCAGTTCCATGATTTCGCGCGCGAGGTTCTCGTTGAGCCCGCGCTTCGCCGACGGATTGCGTGCCTGCGCACGCAGCGCGGCCGGACTGTCGGGGCCGACCGAACGCGCCTGATCAAGGAACACCTGCATCGCGGGATGCTGCTCGACGGCGACGAGCATGTCCTCGAAACGGCCGAGCACGTGCGGGCGGATCGCGTCGCGTTCGAATGCGCCCGCGTACGCGGCCACCTGCCCCTTGTCGACCGATACCGCGAAATGGTTCGCCCAGAAATGCACGAGACGTTCGACGAACGGCGCGGGCGTGGTCAGTGCGCTGTTCATGCGCGCGGCGACGGCGCTGCGATACGCGTCGTAGCCGTCGCGGCGGATCGATTGCTCGGTCGCGCGCTTCGCGACCGGGTCGTCGCTCTTCATCGCGTTGCGTGCATCGGCAAAGCGCGTGGCGAGCGTGATTGCGTCCGGTTCGCCGGCCCATGCGGCGGGTCGTGCGTCGTAACGGTCGAATTGCGCGACGAGTGCCGCTTTCGGATCGGCGGGCGGGGCTTCGTCGGCGCGTGCGCCGAGACCGAAGCGGTTCAGCGCGATCGCGGCCGGCGTGGAGTCGTTCGGGTGGTCCATGACGGGCTCTCTTGCGGTGCGTACTCACGTTCAACGCAAGCACATCGGGAAATCCGTCGCGGGAAGGGAAAATATTCTTTTTGATCGAGGGAACGCCGGGCGGAAGTTTCTCGCCGCGCGGCGGCAGGCATCGTCAATGGAGAACGGCTGCGCGATTCACCGGAACCGGCACACGCATGACGCGCGAGCCACACGCGGATCGCACGCCGCTCGCGTGGTTTAGTCGGCTTACTCGCTCGCCGATGCGTCCGGCTTCTTCTGCAGCTTCGGCGGCAAACGCCAGTTGCCGCTGCGCTGCAACCCGTCGACGAACTTCGCGCGCTCGTCGGGTGTCAGCGTCGCCGCGAAATCGACGACGCTGCGCTCGACCTGTGCCCGCATCGCGGTGTCGGCCGCACGCGTGCGGTCGAGCGCCGCATCGATCGCCGCGCGATCGAGTTGCGGCGCGGCGAGCAGGTCGAGCACGGTGATCCGGCCGTCGCGCCCTTCCCGCGCGAAATCGCGGCCGCTCTTGCGCGCCGCCTTCAGCGCGGCGGCGAACTCGCGCTGCCGCACATCGGGCAATTCGTCGGCGGCGAAACGCAATGCGGTGCGCGATGCGGGCGTGCCCGCCGCATGCAGGTCGCGGTGAGTCGAGAACCACTGATACGCGCCGCCGCCGATCGCGCCGAGCATGAACACATTCAACACGACCGAGCCGACGAGAATGAATTTCCAGCTGCGTTCGCTCATTCGTCGGCTCCGTCGATGCTCGGGCCGCCGAAGGTCGTCGTCAGATAGCCCGGTTCGTGTTGCGCGATCGGTGCGCTGCCGAGCATCAGCATCGACACGGCGACCCCACCGGCAAGCGCGCCGGCCAGCCCGACGCCCGCGAACGCGGCGCCCGACCACCATACTCTGCCGCGGCTTCGCGCGCGTTGCGGCGCAGGCGCCGTGGCGACGATACGTTCGACCAGCGCCGGCGCGGGCGGCGCGACCGTGTCCTGCATCAGCCACGCATCAAGCTCGGCCGCCTCGTCGAGCGCTTCCAATGCGTCGCGCGGATGTGCTTGCGCCCACGCTTCGGCCGCCGCGCGCTCGGCTTGCGGCCAGCGCCGCGCGTCCGAGCCGTACGCGGCGACGATGGTACGGAATCGTTCGGGTGTCATCGCTTGTCCTCGCTAGGTGGATCGCCGGCCAGTTGCGCGCGCAGGTTGCGCCGCGCACGGGCGAGCAGGCTTTCCAGCGCATCGACGGTGATGCCCATCAGGTTGGCCGCTTCCACGTTCGACATTTCCTGATAGTACTGGAGCACCAGCGCTTCCCGCTGCCGCGGCGGCAACGCGGCCAGCGCCTGCCGCACGCGTGCGTCGCGCGAACGCAGTTCCGCATGCGCGGCCGGCTCCGGCTGCGTATCCGGCACGTCGGGCAGCGTGTCGACGGGCTCCTCGCGCCGGCCGCGCAACCGGTCGTAGCACAGGTTCAGCACGACGCGATGCAACCACGTGTCGAAGCGGGCTTCGCCTTCGCGCCAGCGCGGCGCCTGGTTCCAGATTCGCAAGAACGTCTCCTGCGCGACGTCCTCGGCTTCGTTCCGGTCGCCGAGCATGCGCGTCGCCAATGCGAGCAGCCGCGGCAGCTTGCGCGCGACGAGCACGCGTACCGCCGACGCATCGCGCGCGCCGACGCGCGCGACGAGTTCCGCGTCCGGATCGCGGTCGCCGCGATCGTTCAACGCCGCCTGCTCCGTCGTGCGGCGCGCGGGCGCCGCCCTGTCACGGCAGGTATCCCCACCGCCCGGCTGAAGCTCATCGTCGTGCTCTCCTTGCATGCGTGGGGCCATCACCGGACGGCGCCATGCCGGCGGTTCCGACGGTTCGGCATCGCCGCGCGCGTCGCGCCCGGCATCGCACACGGTGTCGGCCGTGTCGGTTTCATCGACATCCGGTTCGCGCCGCATGTCGACCCTGTCGGCCGGCCGCGCGACCGTCGGCCGGCGCGCTCAATATACGACGACCGGCGCGGGCCGGTAATACACCGGACGGGCCGGCACCACGACACAGCCGGCCAGCACGATGGCTGCGGCCGCCAATATCACGATGGTTCGAAAGGGCATCGCTTCGACTCATGATGTTGCATGAAAAGTCCGCTGCGCCGGCCTCGCGTGCCGCGCGACGGCGTGCACCTCAGGCCCAGTGGCCCGGTACCCAGCGCCAGGCCGGGCCGCGCGCGTCCCAATGCCCGGGCACCCAGTGGTAACCGACGCGCACGACCTGCCAGTGGCCCGGAATCCACACGTAGCGGCCCTGCCGCCAGTGCCAGTGCCCCTGATCCCATACGTAACCCGCACGGGCCGCCGGCATCACTTCGACGCGCGGCGGCGGCGGTGCATAAGGCGCGACGATCACGGCCTGCGCGAATACGGCGGACGTCGCGAGCGCCGCCATGCCTGCGGCGGCCAATCGCAATGGAACAGAAAGCTTCATGAAAGACTCCGAAATAACGGGCATCGACCGGTGGCGGTCGTTCATGCATTAAACGAAGCAGGCGGAAGAAATCCGTCGCGATATCGGCGAATAAATTTCGGGGGCCGCCGCGGCGTCGATGTCGACTGGCGGCGCGCGCCGCGCGATCGTACGTATCGGCCGCCACACATGCGGGGTTGCAGTACTGTCACAACGCGGCAAAACTGCCCTTCGACAATGCAGGCGACCGGGACCCCGCTCGTTTCCGGCCCATGCCCCGGCCGTGCTTGCGCATGGCCGCGCGGTTCCCCTCGCGCCCCATCAAACGAATACACCGACCATGTCGAACCAGGACACTTTTCCTGACCAGCCGAACGAGCCGGCCGCCTCCGTGTCGCGTCGCGGCTTCCTGAAACTCGCCGGCGTCTCCAGCCTCGCCACCGCCGCCGCCGGGCTCGCGGCGGCCCGCGCCGCCGCGTCGAATCCGGACGGCACGCCCGAGCAGGTTCACCTGACGTGGGGCAACGACCCGACGTCCGAAGTCGTGATCTCGTGGGCGTCGCTCGCCCCGGCCGTCAATCCGCGCGCGCGCATCGTCGCCGACGGCGAGCCGGCGCGCACCGTGCACGGCGTCCAGCGCCTGTACACGGACGGCCTGAACGGCGAGACCGTGTTCGCGTACCACGCGCGCGTGCACGGGCTGAAGCCGGATACGCGCTACCGCTACGAGATCACGGCCGACAACGACAGCAACGCCGCGCAGCCGTTCTCCGCGAATTTCTCGACCGCCCCACGCGGCCGGGCGCCGTTCCGTTTCACGAGCTACGGCGATCTCGCGACGCCGAACGGCGCGTGGGTGCTGTCGTCGCCGCAGAGCCGCTTCGCGGTGCAGGCCGTCGAACAGTTCCAGCCGCTGTTTCACCTGCTGAACGGCGACCTCTGCTACGCGAACCTGAACCCGGCGCACCAGCCCGAGGTGTGGCGCGATTTCGGCAACAACAACCAGACGTCGGCCGCGAACCGCCCGTGGATGCCGTGCCCCGGCAATCACGAGATCGAATTCAACAACGGTCCGCAGGGGCTCGACTCGTACCTCGCACGCTATACGCTGCCGGAGAACGGCACGCACTTCCCGGGCCGCTGGTACAGCTTCCGCGTGAGCTCGGTGCTGTTCGTGTCGCTCGACGCCGACGACGTCGTGTACCAGGATGCCGCCGCGTTCGTCGGCGGCCCGGAGCCGCTCGTGCCGGCCGCGAGCACCGGCCGCCCGCCGATCGAGCCCGGCACGTCGTTCTACGTGCGCGGCTACAGCAACGGCGAGCAGACGCGCTGGCTCGAACGCACGCTGCGTCATGCCGCGCATGACGACGACATCGACTGGATCGTCGTGCAGATGCACCAGGACGCGCTCAGTTCGTCGAAAACGGGCAACGGCTCCGACAAGGGCATTCGCGAAGCGTGGCTGCCGCTGTTCGACCGTTACGGCGTCGACCTCGTGCTGTGCGGCCACGATCACGACTACGAGCGCAGCTACCCGGTGCGCGGCTGCAATCACCGTGCGGGCGTCGACGCAAAGACCGGTGAAGTGGTCGAAACGCTGCAGCCGCGCCCGGTCGGATCGAACGATCCGGACCGCACGAAGTTCGACACGAGCCACGGCACGATCCATCTGATCCTCGGTGGCGGCGGAACCAGCGCGCCGCTCGACGTGTACGGCGAAAACCCGTCGACCGGCTTTGCGCAGGCGAAGGTGTTCACGAAGCCGAACCGACCGGTGCCGGGCACCGCGCCGAACACGTTCGTGCGTCAGCCGGCCGATGCGCTCGAGGACGCGATCTGGTCCGCGCGCCGCGATACGGGCACCGGCTACGGGATCGCGGTGTTCGACCACGATCCGGGCAAGCCGGGCGGCCACACGACGATCACGATGCGCTACTACCACGCGCCGGGCGCCGACCAGCATCCGACCGCGCAGTACGAGCTGTTCGAGACGATCGAGTTGAGCAAGAGGCGGCGCGAGCGGTGATTGGGCGGGCGCCCTGCTACGGGCGCCTGCCGCTTCGATCACCCGGCTCGTTGCGCATGCAACGTTACGGGGCGATCAGGATGCCGCGGTTCGCGAAGTACCGGTCGAACGTCGCACGCGGCATCGCCACGTTTTGCTGCGTGCGCACGTCGAACCCGGACGGGTTGTGGAACAGCCAGTCGCCCGTGTCGCGGTTCGCACCGAACACGAGGACCAGATGCCCACCGCGCGACGGCGGCTCGAAGCCGTCGTGCCGGATACCCGGGTGCACAGACGCCATCAGCATGTGCCCGTCATGCAGCTTCGGTTCGAGCTCAGCCGAATCGATGCCCTCCACGACATCGCCGGCGATGCCGTACCGCTCGCCCACCCAGCGTACGAACGGGCGGTAGTGCAAACGCTTGCCGTTGTCGCCGAGCTCCGGCCGGTAGACGCCGAACCCGATGGCTTCGCGGACCAGTTCGAGCAACGGCACGATCCTGTTCGAACGGTGCGCGAGCAGCATCTTCAGGCACGCGATGCCGCAGATGTTCGGACTCCACTGCGCATACTCTTCCGGGCTGCTGGCGCCCGAGCAATGCCACAACGGGTCATCTTCCGAGCGCAGTTCCCGGGACACGAACCGGGAAACCAGGTGCCTGGATTCCCACTGCGAGAAATACGGCACTTCCTTCATGGCGTCATTCTCCAAGGCGCACGGCGTCGTCGGCGGCGGCGGTGACGTACGGCGCGTCGGCATGCGCGATGACTGCAAATGATGCGGAAAATAGGCACATTGGACGATGCAAGGCGGCCTCTCGCTCGGTGGTTTGATGAAGTTCGATACCTGAGACAACAGCCTCGCGACTATACCCGGCCGCCGGTCGACATGATCGCGCGTTTTCCCCGCTCCGTATCCGCCGAAACCGCACCGGCACGTGAGCACTGACCGGGCGTTCCTCAAGCACTCGGCCGAATCCAACCTGAAGCGCATCGTGCTAGAGTGCGGCGGCAAGAATCCGGCGGTCGCGCAGTACATCGTCAACGGCGCGCGCTGAAACGCGGGCGATAACCCCTCGGCTTCGGCCGGCGGAGCGTCCATGCGGACGCCAAGGACGACCTGCTGCAGCGTATCGGCATGCACATACGCGAACGGAGATCACCCTCTCGGTCCCGAGCACCGTATCGATACGATGGTCAGCAAGGTCCCCTTCGAGAAAGCGTGCTCGTACCTCGTGCAGCCGAGCCGAATCATCCGAAATCAAACTGGCATATTGAAACAGGCAGCAAGCATGAAACGCAAGAACAAGGCAACGCTCGTCGGGCTCGGCGCGGTGCTGTTATGGGCGTCGGTGGTCGCGCTCGTGCGCGGCGTCAGCGAAAGCCTCGGCGCGACCGGCGGCGCGGCGATGATCTATACGGTGGCGTCCGTGCTGCTGCTGTTCTCGATCGGCTTCCCCGACCTGAGCCGCTTCCCGAAAAACTATCTGGTCTGGGGCGGGCTGCTGTTCGTGTCGTACGAGCTGTGCCTGGCGCTGTCGATCGGCTATGCGAGCAACGGTCGGCAAGCGATCGAAGTCGCGATGGTCAACTATCTGTGGCCGAGCCTTACGTTGGTCGCCGCCATCGTATTCAACCGGCAGCGTGCGAACCTGCTGGTCGTGCCGGGCGTCCTGCTGTCGATGCTCGGCATCTGCTGGGTGCTCGGCGGCGACCAGGGGCTCGATCCCGCCGGCATGCTGCGCAACGTCGCGGACAATCCGCTGAGCTACGGCCTGGCATTGTTCGGCGCGCTGATCTGGGCTGCCTATTGCACGGTGACCGCGCGCATCGCCAACGGCAAGAACGGCGTCACGCCGTTCTTCATGCTGGTCGCCGCGGTGCTCTGGATCAAGTTCGCGATCGAAGGCGGCGGCGGCATGACGTTCAGTTTTCGCGCGATCGTGTATCTCGTGCTGGCGGCGTCGGCACTCGGCTTCGGCTACGCAGCCTGGAACACCGGCATCATGCACGGCAACGTGACGGTCATCGTCGGCGCATCGTACTTCACGCCGGTGCTCGCCGCCGCCCTCGCCGCCACGCTGCTGCACGCGCCGCTGTCGATCGAATTCTGGCAAGGCGCATCGATGGTGTGCGGCGGCTCGATCCTGTGCTGGCTCGCGACGCGCAGCAGGCGTCGTGACGAGGCCGAGCCCGTGCCGATCGGTAAGGAAACCGAAGGTAACTGCCACGGATAACGATGCCCGGCGCCGTCGACGGAAGGTCCGAACGCAGCGGTCGGCCATGCCCCGAACCGCGGCCGCCGCGCGCTACCTTTGCGATTCCAGCGCGATCCGCACGGCCAGCCCGGCCAGCACCGTCCCCATCAACCAGCGCTGAACCGCCGCCCACAGCGGCCGCCCCGCGAGAAAGCCCGCGATCGAACCGGCCGCGCAGGCGATCAGCGCGTTGACGCTGACGCTCACCGCGATCTGCACGCAGCCGAGCGCCAGCGATTGCGCGAGCACGCTGCCGTGCCCCGGCACGATGAACTGCGGCAGCAACGACAGATACATCACTGCGATCTTCGGGTTCGCGAGGTTCGTGACGAAGCCCATCGTGAACAGCTTGAAGCGGCTGTCGTGCGGCAACTGCTGGACCTGGAACGCGGAGCGCCCGCCCGGCTTCAGCGCCTGCCACGCCAGATACGCCAGATACAGCGCGCCGGCAAAGCGCAGCGCATCGTATGCGTACGGCACGGTCATCACCAGCGCGGTGATGCCCACTGCCGCGCACACCATGTAGAACACGAATCCCAGTGCGACGCCGCCGAGCGATATCAGCCCGGCGCGGCGGCCCTGGCAGATCGAGCGTGAAACCAGATAGATCATGTTCGGTCCAGGCGTCAGCACCATGCCGAGCGACACGAGTCCGAACGCAAACAGGGTGGGCAAGGCCGGCACGGAACACTCCTTCATGGCAACGACAACGATGTCCGAACAATATATTGCATCTCGATCATCGTCGGCATGAATAAACTGCAAGTTCCCCATGAGCGTCGTGCATCGTGCCTACCGGTTGCTACCTGCTCTTTTTCGCGCGCGTCCGGGTCGTCTTTCCCGCCTTCGCACGTTGCGCATCGACGAGCCGCACGAACTCGTCGGTGACCGCATTGCCCGCGGTGTTCCACGCCAGTCGCACGGAGCGATGCAGCCGCGGCGACAGTTCCAGCACACGGCCGCCGAACGGCGTGTACGTGAGCGTGATGCGCGGTACGATCGACACGCCCATGCCCGCCTCCGCCATCGACAGGATGGTGCGCATCTCGACGACGTTGAACGCCGCGCGAAGCGGCACGCCGCCGCGCGCGAAGTAATCCGTAATCACCGGCCCGCACCCCGCCTTCGAGAAGATGAACGGCGCCGCAGCCAACTGCCTGGCCGACACGCTCTTGCGGCCGGCGAACATGTCGTCGGCCGCCACCGCGACGAAATCCTCATCGAGTAGCGGCAGGTTGTGCGCGAACGTCTTCGTGCCGGCCACCACGCCGACGTCGGCCGTCCCGTCGTCGATCCACCCTTCGACTTCGCTGTCCGTGCCTTCGAGCAGCACCGCCGACACGCCCTGGTGCGTTTCCTTCAACGCCTCGAGCGCGGGAACGACGAACGCCAGCGACACGCTCGGCAGCGACGCGACCACCAGCCTCCCTTCAAGCTTGCCGCGCGACAGGCTGAACTGCTGGCGCAGCATCTGCGCTTCCCGCACCACGCTCTGGACATACGGCCACAGGCGTTCGCCGGCCGCCGTCAGGACGACCGGCTGCCGGTCACGCCAGAGCAGCTTGACCTGCGTGATGTCTTCCAGCTCCGTCAGCGCATGGCTGATCGCGGATTGACTGCGGCTGAGCCGGTCCGCCGCGGCCGTCAGCGAGCCGAGTTCGACCACGGCGGCCAGGGCCTGCAACTGCGCAAGCGTCATCAGGTTTCCTTGTTCGGGGGTATGTATGCCACGCATGAAGTAGCTGATCGACTTGAATTATATTGAACTGCCGGCGAAAGCCGGCATGGGGCTGGTTCGTCCGCTACGGGACAAGATATCGCCCGGGATGGTCGCCCTGCTGTTCGTGCTCGTCGCAGCGTCGCGGATGATCTGGAAGTCGGGCGCATTTCGGCACGGCGGATCGTCTGCCGCCCGCACGGGCAGCGTGCACGCAATCAAGCCATCGATCGCGCATGCGTTCTGAAAGCTGCAACGCGTAGTATTCGCGGACCGGCGTATCGCTCCGACCGACAGCGCGGACGATATGCGACCGGCTTTGCTGCGCGTACGCTGATACCGACGTCGGCGTTGCCACGTTTTCAGAGGCACGAAATGGAAACCTATGTGTTGCTGGGCTGCGGATTGGGCCTTGGCTTGTTGATCGCGATCTGGGGCATCTGGTCGCTCCGATGACGCGCACCGGCCCCGTCCGCGCGCAAGGATTCCGTATGGAGACGGACGGGAAACCGTAGTATCGGTGAACGGTTCCATTCGACTTGATTCGCAGTCCGATTCAGCCTGACATCCCCCGCCCCTGAACGGTCGATCGCCGCTGCCGCCCGGCACCCAGCACGTCCGGCACCGCGCCCTGCTCCATTCCCGAAGACGCGTTAGACTATTCGGATGGAACAATGCCGTTATTGCCAGAGAATCCGCGATGAATGGGATTGCCACGGCGACGAATGCCGCCGGGCAATCGCCAAGGCACTGCGCCGCCAGCGTGCGGGCCTGCCGATGGTGCCCGATCGCATCCGCAACGAGTTGCCGTCCGGCGCGCCGACCCAGCAGGTGATCGCGGTCCTGTCGCGCCAGCGCCTGCGCGCGCGTCGCGGCAACGAGGAACGCCGGGAGCGCAAGGAAATCGACGACGACGGGGTCTGATCCAGCCACCGTGCCGTCTTGCGGCCGGTCCGTTGCACGATGTTCGCCGGTCCTTCCCCCTCGGCGTCGCCCGCGCGTGCCTCCCTTCTGTTCACGCCCCCGCTGTCCCTTGCAATCCCGGCAACACCGCATGGGGACGGAAGACGTTTGTCTCGAAATTATTACCTGGAGAGCAACGATCTTTCACTCAAACTCACGTTTACCCTAGATCAGACGACGCCTACGATGTAATCAACCGCTTACGACATGGTGTCGAACGCGGAAAGCCAAATAAACATCGGAGGTCATCATGAAATCGCTCGTTTCCGCAGTCGCCGCCGCCGTCGCCCTGTCCGCCTCGTTCGGCGCATTCGCCCAAAGCACCGTGACCCGCGCCCAGGTGCGCAATGAACTGGTCCAGCTCGAAAACGCCGGCTACAAGCCCAGCCAGTCGAGCCCGCATTACCCCGCCGACATCCAGGCTGCGCAAGCCCGCGTGCACGGCGTCGACAACAGCGGCTCCGGCTCGCAACCGGCCGCGACCGTCGAGAGCGGCGCACCGGTCGTCCGGGCGCAGAATCCGCACGACTCGGTCTACTTCGGCCACTAAGCCTGCCGCTGCACGCCCCGCGTGTGCGGCCCGCAAACGCAACGAGCCCGTCCCGCGACGGGCTCGTTGCGTTTCGGCCCGCCGTCAGCGACGGCCGTCCGAGGCGACGCGACCGGTTTGGTCCGGCGTACCGCCGCGGACCAGATCCTGATAGCGCACGCACACGCACTGCGCGGACGCCTTCGCCGCGTACATCGCCGCATCGGCCTTGACGAGCAACTCCTCGGCCGACGCGCCATCCGCCGGAAACTCGCTGACGCCGATGCTCGCGCCGACGGCCATGCGCCCTTCGTCGAACTCGAGTTCCTCGGCCATCACGATCTGGATGCGCGACGCGACATCGCCGATCACCGCGGGAGAACGCACATCCGAAATCAGCACGATGAATTCGTCGCCGCCGAGCCGTGCCGCCATGTCGCCGCCGCGCAGCACCTGGCTCAGCCGCTTCGCGACCGCGACGAGCGTGCGGTCGCCCGCCGAGTGTCCGTGCTGGTCATTGATCTGCTTGAAGCGGTCGAGATCGACGAACATCACCGCCAACCCTTCGCGCACCGCGGCCGCATGCCGGATCGCGGCCTCGAGATGCTCCATGAACAGCAGGCGGTTCGGCAGGCCGGTCAGCGGATCGTGACCGGCGAGGTGCGTCAGCTCCAGCTGCTTCGCGCGCAGCATCGCCATCTGTGTGCGGATCTCCACGCGCATGCTGTCGAAACAGCGCGCGAGCACGCCGATCTCGTCGGCCCGCGCGACCGGCAGCCGTTCGGTGGCCGGGTCGTCGAATACGTGTGTCGCGGCGCGCGCGAGGGCCTGCAACGGCCGCGTGATCGCACGGGCGAACAGGATCGCGAGAATCACCGCCAGCACGCTCGATACGAGCACCATCCTGACGATTCGTTCGCCCAGCATGCCGGCCGGCGCGAGCACGTCGGCCAGCGGGCGCGCCATCCCGAGCACGACGAAGCGGTTGCCCTCGTCCTGCCCGAACGGCGTGCGCACGAACGCGAACATCTGGCCCGGTGCTTCGTCGGGCTGCGCGAGTCCATTGAGCGTCACGTTCGTGCGCGCGCTGTCGAACAGCGCGCGCGTGACGGCAAAGCGGTCCTGCATCAGCACGCGCCGGCCGCGATCGAAGCCGAACGTCTGCGCCGGATCGGGATGCACGAGAAAATCGCCCCACTCGTTCGCGAGATAGACCGCATAGTCGTCCGGAAGATCGCGTTCGAGCCGGTCGAACACGCGCGACAGCTCGACGTCGACGACGAGCGCGCCGACCGTCTGGCCGGACGCGTCGACCACCGGCGTGCCCACGCGCAGAATCGGCAGCCCTTCCGCCGCATGCGATCCCGTCTCGTGATTGATCACGATCGGCGACAGATAGATATGGCCGGGCGCCGTCGCGAGTGTGTCAAATACATAGGAGAACTGCCCTTTCTCCTGGAACGCGCTTTCGGGCAGCACGACGATGCCGCGCGCATCGCGATCGAGGCGAATGCGTTCGATCCCGAAATGCCCGCTCGCGATCAGGCGAATCTGCAGGTATTCCGCATGATTGCGCATGAAGCTGTAGTACACCTGCTCGAGCCGCATGCGTCGCGCGGTGTCCGGGTTGTCGCCGCCGGCGACGGACGCGGACGACGGCAACTGCGCGAGCACGAGCGCATCGTCGGCCACGTCGGCAAGCGCGGTGGTAAAGCGCTGCCCGAGCAATTGCGTCGACATCAGCAGGCTGTGCTGCGCTTCCTGCACGAGCATCGCGCGGTTGGCGCGATACGCGTAGTAGCCGGTCGTGCCGGCCGCGATCACGCCGATGCACGCGAACAGCACCGACAGCTTCGACGTGAGGCCGAGCCGGATCATTTTCCGAATCGCTCCGGCCGGTCGCCCGACACGATGCGGCTCCACAGCGATTCGCGGCGCGCGATGTCCTCCACGGGTTGAAGCCACACGAGATGCTGGTGCCCGGTATCCAGGCCGCGCGGCGGCTCGAGCGTGTTCGCGAGCCCCTGGCGCTCGGTCAGCAGCGCGCCGATCGCCGGTTCGAGCATGTAGTTGATCCATGCGAAGGCAAGCTCGGGACGTTGCGCGCCGCGCGTGACGGCCCAGCAGTCGAGCCACGCGAGCGCGCCTTCGTCCGGGATCACGTACCCGACGTCCGCGCCGGCGCGACGCAGCTGCTCGACTTGCTGCGTGCCGTAGTTGCCGAACATCAGCGCCGCGCGATGCTGGACGAACAGCGCGGTCGCTTCTTCGGGAAGCGTGTAGTACGTCAGCAGGTTGCGGCGCAGGTCGATCAGCTTGCGGGCCACGGCAAGCGTCTGCGCGGGCGACAGGCGGAACGGATCGGGATAGCCGAGCGCCAGCGCCGTGAACGAGAAGTTGTGCTGCGCGCTGTTGAAGTCGAGCACCTTGCCGCGATAGCGCGGATTCCACAGCTCGCGCATCGAGCGCGGCGCGGCCGGCACCTGCTTGCGGTCGTAGATCAGCCCCATCGACGAATACGTGAACGGGATCGCGTAGGACGCGCCGTCCTGCACGAGGCCGCCGATCGTCGCGAGTTGCTGGAAATTCGGCAACTGCCGCCGCCGGTTCGCGATGCGCGACAGGTCGATCGGCGCAAGCAGGTGTTCATGCGCATAGCGCTGAATCTCGGCCGTGTTCGCGGCCAGCACGTCGTACGGCGGCGGCGACGCGCTGTGCAACCGCGTCCACAGCGCTTCGTCGGAATCGACCAGCGTCACCTCGACACGCACATGAAACTGCGCCTCGAATGCGCTGACGATATCGCTGTCCGCATAACCGGGCCAGGCCAGCACGCGCAACACGTTGTCGTTGACGGTTTCGGGAGAGGCCGCGACGGCCGGCGGAACGGGCGCCAGTAAGCCAAGCGTCAGTATGACAAGCAGCGTGCGCACGGCGCCGCGGGCGCGCGCGCGTGCACCGATTCCCCTGATCAATCGCACCCCGCGTGAATCGCCCGGCTGCATTCGACTGTCCTTTTTCGAGTCGATGCGATATCCCGCAACGAGACCATAAAACGCAGGGTCACGCAATCGGAACAAGCCGCACGTCGCGCCTATTCGCGGGCCTCACGGCTGAATGCGACCCAATTACACGGGCCCGCGTCGGGCCGCGAACACACGAATACGCGGAGACGCGAATACGAACGTCAGCGCCAGGCCTGCGTGAATTCCGCGATCACGCGCGACAGGTGAGCGCGCATCGCGTCGCGCGCACCGTCCGCGTCACGCGCCATGATCGCCGCGAAGATCCGCTGGTGATCCTCCTGCGACGCCTCGCGCAGCGCGGGCGAGTGAAAGTGCTCCTCGATCTTGTCCCACAGCGGATCGGCGCGCGCGCAATCCCACATCGCCGTGACCATGTGCAGCAGCACCGTGTTGCCGGTCGATTCCGCGATGCGCAGATGAAACTGGCGATCGGCCGCGTCGTATGCGGCCTTGTCGTTCATCTGTTCGCGCATCGTCGTCAGCGAGAAAAACAGGCGGTCGAGATCGCCATCCTTGCGCTCGGTCGCCGCGAGCGCCGCGACTTCCGCCTCGATCAGCCCGCGCGCGCGCAGCGTCTCGATCGGCCCGGGGCCGCGCGGTACTTCGAACGTGACCGGCCGTGCTGCGTCGGCCGCCGACACGTAGATGCCCGAGCCGATCCGCACCTCGACGACCCCCTGCACCTCGAGTGCGATGATCGCCTCGCGCACTTGCGTACGGCTCACGCCGAACTGGTCGGCCAGACTGCGCTCCGACGGCAGCCGCGCGCCGGCTTCGAACGCGCCGGCGGCCACCATCGCGTGAATCTGCCGCGCAAGGCCGATATAGGAGCGGTCCGCGGCATCGGCGTCGCGGCTGGCGGGCAGGCTGGAAAGGTCGGTCATCGAAAGGCTCGCAACAGGCTGGCCGGCGCCGCTGCGGCGTCGGATCGACAAAATGGTACACCAATTTGGCTGCGCCGCCGGCTCAACCGATCGACCAGCCTATGCCTGCCACTTCCAGAAATGCGTCACGGGTGATCGCTTGCCTGGACAACTGGTAAACCACTATCCCGCACAACTGGCATACCAATCATAATCCGCACACCGACGGCGGGCCGGCACGCCGCCACCCCGCTCGTCCGATGCATGAACCGCCAGTCAGGAGCCTTTCCAGTGAAGATGTCTTTCCGTTGGTACGGCGAGTCCGATCCGGTCTCGCTGCAATACATCCGCCAGATCCCCGGCGTCACGCATATCGTGTCCGCGATCTACGATGAGCCCGTGGGCGAGGTCTGGCCCGCGCACAAGATCGACACGCTGAAGGCGACGATCGAGCGCGCCGGCCTGCAGTTCGACGTCGTCGAATCGGTACCGGTGCACGAGGACATCAAGCTCGGCAAGCCAACCCGCGACCGCTTGATCGACCACTACCGGCAGACGATCCGCCATCTCGGCGCGGCCGGCATCCGCGTCGTCTGCTACAACTTCATGCCCGTGTTCGACTGGACCCGCACCGAGCTGTCGAAGACGCTCGACGACGGCTCGACCTGCCTCGCGTTCAGCACCGACGCGGTCGACCGGATCGATCCGAACGACGGCATCGCGCTGCCCGGCTGGGATTCGAGCTACCGGCCCGAACAGTTGCAGGCGCTGCTCGCCGACTACCGCGACGTCGACGAGAACGCGCTGTGGGCCAATCTCGAATACTTCCTGAAGGCGCTCATTCCGGTCGCCGAGGAAGCCGGCGTGAAGATGGCGATCCATCCCGACGATCCGCCGCGCCCGATCTTCGGGCTGCCGCGCATCGTGAAGAACCGCAACGATCTCGCGCGGATCGTGCGCATCGTCGACTCGCCCGCGAACGGGCTGACGCTATGCTCGGGCTCGCTCGGCGCGGGCCCCGAGAACGACGTCGAAGCGCTCGTGCGCGAGTTCGGCGCGATGGGCCGCATCCATTTCGCGCACATCCGCAACGTGAAGGTCGACGCGAACGGCGATTTCGAGGAAACCGCGCATCTGTCGAGCTGCGGCTCGCTCGACATCGCCGCGATCGTGAAGGCGTACCACGACACCGGCTTCACCGGCTACGTCCGCCCCGACCACGGCCGCATGATCTGGGGCGAGACGGGCAAGCCCGGCTACGGCCTCTACGACCGCGCGCTCGGCGCCGTCTACCTGAACGGCCTGTGGGAAGCGCTGGCGAAGTTCGACCGCACCCCGCAAGCGTCGCGGTAATCCGCCCTTCGAGGCGGCCGGCGCAGCGGATCGCCGGTCGCCCGCCACGACATTCCGCGCGGAGACACCGCCATGCCACGCATTCGATGGGCCATGATCCTGATGTGCTTCCTGGCCAACGTCATCAACTTCATCGATCGCGCGAATCTCGCGATCGCGGCGCCCAGCATCCGTGCCGACCTCGGGCTCGACGCGGTCGGCATGGGGCTCGTACTGAGCGCGTTCTTCTGGACCTATGCGTTCCTGCAACTACCGGCCGGCTGGTTCATCGACAAGGTCGGCGTACGCGTGAGCCTCGCGCTAGCCGTCGGCTGGTGGTCGGTGTTCACCGTCGCGACGGGCGCCGCGCGGGGCCTCGCGCAACTCGTCGGCGTGCGGCTGATGCTCGGCGTCGGCGAAGCGGCCGCGATCCCGTCGTTCGCGAAGGTCGCGTTCAACTGGTTCCCGCGCAGCGAGCGCGGCCTGGCCAGCAGCATCTTCGACAGCGGCTCGCGCGTCGGCTCCGCGCTGTCGCTGCCGCTCGTCGCGTGGCTGATCTCGCTCGTCGGCTGGCGCGGGTCGTTCGTGATCACGGGCGGCATCGGCATCGTCTGGGCGCTGGCGTGGTGGTTCGTCTATCGCGACCCGGAACGCTATCGCGCGATCGCGCCGGACGCCGTCGATGCGCTGCTCGCGCAACGCGGCGCACCGACGGTTGCGGCCGCAACCGACGGCCCGAAGGTGTCGTGGCTGGACCTGTTCCGCTATCGCACCGTGTGGGGGATGATGATCGGCCTGTTCTGCCTGAACTTCGCGATCTACTTCTTCATTACGTGGTTCCCGAGCTACCTGCTGCAGTCGCGCGGCTTCTCGCTCGCGTCGCTCGGCACGTGGGGCATGCTGCCCGCGCTGCTCGCGATTCCCGGCGGCTGGCTCGGCGGCTACGTGTCGGACAGCCTGTTCCGCCGTGGCTGGAGCGCCACCGCCGCGCGCAAGACCTGTCTCGTGCTCGGCATGCTCTTGTCGTCGTCGATCGCGCTGTCCGCGTTCGTCGAAAACGTGTGGGCCTGCCTCGGCCTGTTCGCGCTCGCGTATGCCAGCCTGTCGTTCGCCGGCGCCAACGTGTGGACGCTGGTCGGCGAAGTCGCGCCGACGCCCGCGCACGTCGCCTCGCTCGGCGGCATCCAGAACTTCGCGGGCAATCTCGCGGGCATCTTCATCACGACCTTCACCGGCGTGATGTTGTCGATCACGAAAGGCTCGTTCGTGGTGCCGCTCGCGGTGGCCGGCGCGCTGTGCGTGGTCGGTGCGCTGTCGTACCTGTTCGTCGTCGGCAAGGTTGAACCGTTGCCGCCGCTGCGTCGCGGCAGCAGCGCACGGAATGTCGAGCCGAACGCGGCGTGACGCAGCGGGACGGCGCGACCGAAACGCCCACGCTTTCCTTTTCGGGCCACGCATCGGACAATGAGCCGCGCCCGCCGGGCGCGGTGCCGCCCCGGCCCGCGCGCGGCGGCGGAGCGCCCCGCCCACGCCGATGAAACGCTACGAGACCCTCGCCCATACGATCGCCGACGACATCCGCAACGGCAACCTCGCCGTCGGCACACGTCTGCCGTCGCTGCGGCAGATCATCGCGCAACATGGCGTGAGCCAGTCGACGGTGTTTCGCGCGTATTACCTGCTCGAGCAGTGGGGGTTGATCCGCGCGCGCGAACGCTCGGGCTACTACGTCGCGCCGGGCGCGCAGCCGGCCGCGAGCCCGGCGACGAAACGCCGTACGAGCCGCGCGGGTGCAACGCGCAAGGTCGACATCAGCAACCTCGTGTTCTCCGTGCTCGATGCGGCCACGCAGCCCGGCATCGTGCCGCTCGGTTCCGCGTTCCCGGCGCCGCAGCTGTTTCCGCTGCCGCGCCTGGCGAAGTCGCTCGCGCAGGCCACGCGGCTCGTGAGCCCGTGGAGCACGGTGGTCGACCTGCCGCCCGGCAACGAAGCGCTGCGTCAGCAGATCGCGCGGCGCTATCTGGCCACCGGCATCTCGCAGCCGATCGACGAAATCGTCGTCACGAACGGCGCACTCGAAGCGCTGAACCTGTGCCTGATGGCGGTGACGCGGCCCGGCGACGTCGTCGCCGTCGAAGCGCCCGGCTTCTATGCGGCGCTGCAGGCGATCGAGCGGCTCGACCTGCGCGCGGTCGAGATTCCCGTCGATCCGCGCACCGGCCTCGATCTCGATGCGCTCGCGAACGCGCTCGAGCGGCACGACATCCGCGCGTGCTGGTTCATGACCAATTTCCAGAATCCGACCGGCGTGACGCTGACCGCCGAAAAGAAGCGCGCGCTCGTCGAATTGCTCGCGGCGTGCAACGTGCCGCTGATCGAGGACGACGTGTACGGCGAACTGCATTTCGGCCCGGACTACCCGCTGCCCGCGCGCGCGTTCGACCGTCACGGCCTCGTGATGCACTGCAGTTCGTTCTCGAAAACGCTCGCGCCCGGCTACCGGATCGGCTGGGCCGCCGCCGGCCGGTTCGCGGAGAAGGTGCAGCGGCTCAAGCTGATGACGACGCTGTCGGCCAGCATCCCCGCGCAGGCCGGCATCGCGAACTATCTCGAGCACGGCGGCTACGACCGGCACCTGCGCAAGCTGCGCGGCGCGCTGCACGCGCAGCTCGACCGGATGGACGACGCGCTGCAACGCTGGCTGCCGGCCGGTGTCGAATGGGTACGGCCCGACGGCGGGTATTTCCTGTGGCTCGCGTTTCCCGATGCGATCGACGCGATGGAACTGCATCGCGAGGCGATCGAACGCGGCATCAGCTTCGCGCCGGGGCCGCTGTTTTCGGCCGCGCACGGCTTCGAGCGCTGCGTGCGCGTGAACTTCGGCCATCCGTGGAGCCGCGACATCGAGCGCGCGATCCGCGTGCTCGGCGAACTGGTCGCGCAGCCGTCGGTCCGCAAGGCAGGCTGATCGCGTCCTGGGCGAGCGCACCGCGCGGTGCTGCGTGCGTCACGGTCATGCAGCCGCTCCGCGTGCGGGTTACATTGCAGGTCCTGCCGCCCTTTCCCGATTGCCCATGAGCCCATTGCCCTACCTCGATCACGATGCGCTGCTGACATTGACGGCCGAAGCGGCGCACGTCACCCAGCCGTGCACATGCACGAAGACCTCGCTCGCCGGCTGGACCACGCTGCCGCTGTCGCTGCCGGACACGCAACTGATCGAAGTGGCCACGCTCGCGCCGCCGGGCGAACCCGAGCCGACCTACGCGGAATATCATCCGGTCGGCACGCGCTATGCATCGGACGACGCGCCGATCGCGCCGCGCCATTTCCCGTACAACCGCTGCACCGTCAGCCGCTGCCGTACGTGCGGCCGCCTGTTCCTGCGCTACCAGGAAGGCGGCGGCTACTTCATCGACCAGCGCATCCGCGCGCTCGATCCGGCGCTCGTCGTCGACGCGTGATCGCGCAACGCAGGGGATTTTCGAGTGCGGTGCTCGGCGACGACACCGATCTCGCGGCCGCGCGGCGGCAGCTCGATCGATTTCAGGGCTTCCATCAGCGCGACGCGGGAACAGCCCTGCCGCCGCAGGACGCCGCAGCGCAGCCCGGAAAATGAAACGGGCGGCTCGCTGGCCGCCCGTACGATGAACCGGAAGCAAACCGGCCGGCGCCCGCCATCATGCGGGCGCCGCGCATTCAGCGCGCCGCCACCGGCTTGCCGAACCCGCCGAGGATCTTCTTCTCGAGCGCGATGTAATCGCGGCCGAAGTGGTGATCGCCCTGCGTCTTGATCACGTCGGCGCCCGTGTTCGCGAGTGCCGGGCACATCGTGTCCGTCTCTTCCGCGCCATAGAAGCACTGCACGAGCGTCGGCGGCACCTTCGCGATTTCCGGCGCGACCTTCAGCGCCTTGTCGCTCGCGGGCATGCCGAGCCAGCCCGTCACGCGGATCTGGAAATCGGCCGACGGCGCGAAGCCGAGCAGCGACATCACCGCGACCTTGTCGCGCAGGTCGGCCGGCAGCCGGTTGTACGCGAACGGCATCACGTCGGCGCCGAACGAGTAGCCGACCAGCGCCACGCGGCTCGCATGCCAGCGCGCCATGTAGGTGCGCATCACGCGGGCCAGGTCGCGGCTCACCTGGGCGGGCGGCTTCTCGCTCCAGAAATAACGCAGGCTGTCGATGCCGACCACCGACACGCCGTCGCGCTGCAGCGCCTCGGCGATCGTCTTGTCGAGATCGCGCCAGCCGCCGTCGCCCGAGATCACGATCGCGAGCCGGTCGCTGCCGCCCTTGGCCGGCAGCTCGACGAGCGGCAGGTCGGACACGTCGAGCTCGTCGCTGCCGCCACTGGTATCGCGCAGGTGCGACGTGACGAGCGACACGAGCTTCGCGGTGTCGCCCGCGGCCGCCGTTTCGACGAAGCCCGGCATCGCGCGGCGCACGATCGTCGGATCGGGCGGGCACGGCTTGAAGCGCGGATCGAGCTTCGCGGCCGGACCGACCGCGACGACGCCGGCGATTGTGTTCTCCGGCGCCATCGCGAGAATCTGCTTCGCGATCGCGCCGCCCTGGCCCACGCCCGCGACGATCGGCGTGAAATAGCGCGACGACTGCGCGAGACGTTCGAGCTGATGGCTGACCGCCTCGGCGTCGCCGTCGAGGTGATGGCAGGTCTCCTGCTTCGCGGCGAGATTCGCCGCGTAACGCCCGGAATCGACGCCGACCGTCATCGCGCCGGCTTTCGCGAGCGCGTCGGCCGCCTGCTGATCGGCGGCATGCCAGCCGGCCTCGCGCGAGAACAGCACGACGAAACCGCGCAGCGGCCCGCTCGGCTTGGTCACGGTCACGGGCCCGTAGCGGCCGCCGGACACGGTTTCGGCTTTTACGTCGGCCGGCTGCGCGGCACACACGGCGCCGGCCAGCATCATTCCCGCGCAGGCGGCTGCCGCCCGCGCGCTTACCTTCTTCAACATCATGAACGCCGACCTCCAGCCAGCAATGACAGATCCGCCAGCGTGACGAACACGCCGACCGAGCCCGAGGCCGCGAGATAACGCGGCTCCCAGTGCGGTTCGAACTTGCTCTTGAAAGCGCGCAAGCCGCGGAAGTTGTAGAAGCGGCCGCCGAAGCGCCAGACCATCAGGCCGAGCCGGTGGAACGGCGACGGCATCTTCGCCGCCCCCATTCCCGAGAACGGCGCGATGCCCAGGCTCAGCTTGCGGAACCCCGCTTCCTTCAGATGCAGCGCGAGCTGCGTAAACAGATACTCCATCGCATACGGCGATGCGTCCGGCAGATGGCGCATCACGCCGACCGTCGCCTCGGTGTTGAGGTCGGTCGTCATGAACGTGACGAACGCGATCGGCTTGTCGGCCTGCCGCACCAGCATCACCGATTGCGTCGACAGATAGCCGTCGTGGAACGCGGCCACCGAGAAACTTTTCTCGCGCGCATCGCGGCTGTCGAGCCAGCCGTCGGAGATGTCGCGCAGCGCCGGCAGCGCGGCGGGCAC
>Ga0209371_1000297_pt1 | contig 55845 bp, 56 predicted proteins | sample AgamicAtAmrz_FD_187165 | JGI IMG/M metagenome (GOLD analysis project Ga0209371, IMG submission 187165) | Agave microbial communities from Guanajuato, Mexico - At.Am.rz (SPAdes) (version 2) | ecosystem: Host-associated > Plants > Roots > Rhizosphere | place: Guanajato, Mexico | collected 2012-06-07
TGGCCGAATTCCGCCGCGCGACGGGGCTGCCGACGGCGACCAACATGATCGCGACCGACTGGCGGCAGATGGGCCATGCGGTGCAGTTGCACGCCGTCGACATCCCGCTCGCCGATCCGCACTTCTGGACCATGCAGGGGTCGGTGCGGGTCGCGCAGATGTGCCGCGACTGGGGCCTCACGTGGGGTTCGCATTCGAACAACCACTTCGACGTGTCGCTCGCGATGTTCACGCACGTCGCGGCTGCGGCGCCGGGCCAGGTCACCGCGATCGATACGCACTGGATCTGGCAGGACGGCGAACGGCTGACGCGGGAGCCGCTGAAGATCGAGAACGGGCTGGTGGACGTGCCGAAGCGGCCGGGGCTCGGCATCGACATCGACATGGATGCGGTTGCGCTCGCGCACGAGCTGTACAAGCAGCACGGCCTCGGCGCCCGCGACGACGCGGCGGCGATGCAGTACCTGATCCCGGGCTGGACGTTCAACAACAAGCGCCCGTGCCTCGTACGCTGAGCGTGGGACGGCCCGGGGCGGCAAGGTCGCCCGGTCGGAATGGAATGAGGCGATTCGCTCGTGTATCGGCGATCGCCGGCCGGGAAAGACCGGCGAAGCAAAAGCGGGATTCGCGAATGCGCGGCCGGCCGGTCGCCCCGCGACGATCCTGACCGGGCGCCCGGGCCTTCCCTAACCGGGCCTCCCTAACCGACCGCACCTACCCGGCCAGCCCGATCCCCCGCGCCATCCCCGACGCGGCGAACACGATGACGATCACCAGCACCGCCTGCCAGTGGCCGATCCGCACATAGGTGCGCGCCCGGCCGAGATCGGGCGGTTGCTGCCGCCGCGCGGCGATACGCCAGCGGATCAGCCCCAGCATCGGCACGACTTCGAGCAGCAGGAGCAGCACGAGCGCGGTCATCTTCAGGTGAAAGAGCGGTTCGTGCAGGTAGTACGCGGCCCCTTTCTCGAAACCGCCGAACGCCCGCGCAAGGCCCGTCGCGATCAGCACGAGCGCCGACAGCCCCCAGACCGCATCCGCCTTGAACACGCCGGGCAAATCGGCTGGCTGCGCCGACGCGATGAGCCGGCGCAACGCACGGTTACGCGCCGCGATCGCGGCGAATGCGACGCCGAACGCACTCAGGTGAATGGCAGCCAGCAACCAGCGGACGATCATCGCGCCTCCTTGTCGCCCGCGCCCGGTGCGCGAGCCGTGTCAGACGATCTGCTTGAGCGCCGCGTCGAGCGCGAGCACCGCGACGCGGTCGCCTTCGGTCGCGAGCGGCGCGCGCATCACGATCTGCCGGTTGTGGCCGACCGCCGCCGGCGAATCCCACAGCAGTTCCACCTTCGGTCGATTGAACAGGCTGCCGCGGCGTGGCGGCACGACCGCCGGCTGCGCGCCCTGCTCGCCCGCGGCGGGCGCGACCCGGCCGGGCCAGCGCACCGACAGTTCGCGCGCATCGTACTGGCCGACCTTGCGACTTTCCATCCAGACGATCGCGGTGCGCGTCAGCACGTCGAGCGAAATCGCATACCGGCCCACCGCGAAGCGGCGCGCGGCCACGTTGGTCCGCCACAGCGGCCGTGGACGGCAAATCCATACGATCGCCGCATAGAGCGCCGGCGCGGCAACGAGCCAGCCGTTGGTCGCCGTCACCGCGTGCAGGGCGCGGCGCCAGCCGGCCGCCCACGTGAACGCGCCGATCGACCACACGGCGAACAGGAAACCGATCAGCGCGAACGCGCGTAGCGCCTGGCGCAGCCACTGCGGCAATGGATGGAACGGCCGTTCGGCCCGGGCGGCGGCGCCCGGCAGCGCCAGCAGCAGGAAGATCAGGATGAGGTAGAGGAATGCCCACGGCGACGACACCATCGCCGACAGCGACGAGCGATAGCCCATCTGGGACATCGAGAACAGCCAGCGCGCGAGCAGCACGAGACCGATCGCGCGCAACGCGAAGATCACACCGGCGCCGGGGGCCGGCGCTGCGCGCGTGGTTTTCGTTCTCGCCAAGACTGCTCTCCTCTGGATATTCATACTGGGCCGGATTTCACGGCACGGCCATTATAGGGACATTACCGTCTGGACAGATGGCCGGATGGCGTGCCGGACCGCTTCGAGGGCCGTTCGCGGCGCCGGGCGCGGCGAGAATACAACACATCCGCGCCGCAGATGTGACAACGCCCCGCCGGAAAACCCGGACGGGGCGTCGTGACGGCCGCGCGCCGCCATGCGGCGGCGGCCCGCAATCAGCTTGCGTTGACTTCGCGGAGCACCGTGCGGCGCTTCTGGCGCAGCAGTTCCTCGTAGCCCTTCACGTAGTTCTGCGCCATCACCTTCGACGAGAAACGGGCTTCGAACGCAGCGCGAACCTTCTCGCGCGGCAGCGTATCGAGGCGCTTGAGCGCGGCGACGGCCGACAGTTCGTCTTCGACGACGAAGCCCGACACGCCGTTGTCGATCACTTCCGGCACCGAGCCGCGCTTGAACGCGATCACCGGCGTGCCGCAGGCCATCGCCTCGATCATCACCAGGCCGAACGGCTCCGGCCAGTCGATCGGGAACAGCAGCGCATGCGCGTTGCCGAGGAATTCGGTCTTCTCCGACTCGCTGATTTCGCCGATGTACTCGACGTGCGGCAGCGCGAACAGCGGCTTGATCTTCTCTTCGTAGTACGCGCGGTCGGCCTTGTCGAGCTTCGCGGCGATCTTGATCGGCAGGCCGGCCTGCTCGGCGATGCGGATCGCCGTGTCGACGCGCTTTTCCGGCGAGATGCGGCCGAGGAACGCGAGGTAGCTCGGCTTCACGTTGGGGATCGGCGTCAGCAGGTTTTCCGGCAGGCCGTGGTAGACGGTCGACAGCCAGTTCGCCTGCGGCAGCGGGATGCGCTGGTTGTCGGAAATCGACACGACCGGCACGTCGCTGAACGCGTTGAAGATCGGCTGCAGTTCCGGCAGGTCGAGACGGCCGTGCATCGTCGTCAGATGCGGGACCGGCTGACGCGAGAACAGCGAGAACGGGTAGTAGTCGATGTGGCAGTGCAGGACGTCGAACTCTTCCGCGCGGCGGCGCACCTGCTCGAGCAGCAGCATGTGCGGGGCCATCACGTCGCGGATCGTCGGGTCGAGGCGCAGCGCCTGCGGCCAGCACGCTTCGAGCTTCGCGGAGGTCTGCGAATCGCCGCTCGCGAAGAGCGTGACGTCATGCCCCATCTCGACGAGTGCTTCGGTGAGGTAGGACACCACCCGCTCGGTACCACCGTACAATTTCGGGGGCACCGCTTCATGCAACGGAGCGATTTGGGCGATTCGCATGCGTAACTCCTAAAAAATCGGCAAAAAACCAGGTATGGGTCGGCAACCTGCCGGTGGTCCGGGCTGGATACATGTCGTCCGAACCTCGGACGAATCAGCCTGCCGGGGGCGTCGAACCCGCGCTGCACAAGGAGCGTCGGCGACGCGACAGGCATAGAACGTTTGAAACGAAGACCCGTTGACAGGGGTTCGTAAAAAACCTGGAATCGAACCCGGAGCCGATTATCTAGGGTTAATCCCGATACGGCGCACGACATTTCAAACACTTTACTTTGTTACAAAGGAGCAACACTTTGCAACCCGCGGACTCGGGTGTCCGTTCTAGAGTGGAAGGCCGTTTTGGCGATCCTTGTTAACCCGTAGCTGCCGGCAGCGTGATTCCGGCACCCGAGGCACGATGGGATGCCGGATTTTATCTCAAAATCGATCGCGAGCCTCTGGCCAAGGCAAGATTCGCGCAGCGCGACGCGCGGCCTTGTTTACAATGCCGGATTATTCAGTCCGAGCGAACGTCGGCCTGCGATCCAGCCGCCACGCTCAATCACCGAATCACCGCACGCATATTTTGGAATCTCTCACCCCTGCCCAGCGCAACGCCCACAACGCGAAGCTGTCGAGCTACGCGCACCGGCCGATCGCGTTCCTGTTCCGCTACATCCGCCTCCACCCGGTCGCGCACCTGGTCGTGCTCTGCAGCGTGCTGGCCGCCGTCGGCTGCGCGCTCGGCTCGCAATACGCGATCAAGCACCTGATCGACGTGCTGGCGACCGGACGCCATCACCCCGGCCCGCTGTGGAGCGCGTTCGCGCTGCTCGTCGGGCTGATCGCGGCCGACAACCTGCTGTGGCGCGTCGGCGGCTGGGTCGCCGCGCACACGTTCGTCGCGGTCACGGGCGACCTGCGGCGCGACCTGTTCCAGTATCTGATCGGCCATTCGCCGACGTATTACTCGGAGAAGCAGCCGGGCACACTCGCCAGCCGCATCACGGCCACGTCGAACGCGGTCTACACGTCGGAGAACACGATGGCGTGGAACGTGCTGCCGCCGTGCATCGCGGTGATGGGCGCGATCCTGATGATCATCGTCGTCAATCCGCTGATGGCGGCCGGCCTGCTCGGCTGTTCGGCCGTGCTGTCCGTCATCCTGTTCAAGCTCGCCGGCCGCGGCTCGGCGCGTCACCACGCATTCGCGGCGAAGGCCGCGGCGGTCGACGGCGAGCTCGTCGACGTGATCGGCAACATGGGCCTCGTGCGCGCGTTCGGAATGACGCTGCGCGAGCAGAAGCGCTTCAGCGCGACGGTGAAGGCCGAGATGGATGCGCGCCAGCAGAGCCTGCTCTATCTCGAGAAGCTGCGGCTGCTGCATGCGGTGATCACCGCGATGCTGTCCGCCGGCCTGCTCGGCTGGGCGCTGTGGCTGTGGGACCAGGGCCGCGCGACGTCGGGCGACATCGTGCTCGTCAGTTCGCTCGGCTTCACGATCCTGCACGGCACGCGCGATCTCGCGGTCGCGCTCGTCGACGTCACGCAGCACGTCGCGCGCCTGTCCGAGGCGGTGAAGACGCTGCTCGAACCGCACGGGATGCCCGACCGCTCGGACGCGCAGCCGCTGTCGGCCAAGGGCGGCCGCGTCGACTTCGAGCGCGTGACGTTCGCGTACCCGCACCGCCGCGCGATCCTCGACCACTTCGACCTTCATATCGAGCCGGGCCAGCGCGTCGGCCTGATCGGCAAGTCGGGCGCCGGCAAGTCGACCGTGCTCGCGCTGCTGCAGCGCTTCTACGATACGCAGGACGGCGTCGTGAAGGTCGACGGCCAGGACGTGAAGGGCCTCACGCAGGACAGCCTGCGCCACGCGATCGCGCTGGTGCCGCAGGACATCTCGCTGCTGCACCGGACGATCTACGACAACATCGCGTACGGCCGCCCCGACGCGACCCGCGACGAAGTGCTCGCCGCCGCGCGCGACGCGCGCTGCGCGGAGTTCATCGAGGCGATGCCGGAAGGCTATGACACGATCGTCGGCGACCGCGGCGTCAAGCTGTCGGGCGGCCAGCGCCAGCGCATCGCGATCGCGCGCGCGATCCTGAAGGATGCGCCGATCCTGCTGCTCGACGAAGCGACGTCGGCGCTCGACAGCGCGTCCGAGGAAGCGATCCAGAGCGCGCTCGACCGCCTGATGGTCGGCCGTACGGTGATCGCGATCGCGCACCGCCTGTCGACGCTGCGCAACTTCGACCGCATCATCGTGATGAACAACGGCAAGGTGATCGACGACGGCCCGCCCGACGTGCTGCGCAACCGCCCCGGCCTGTACCGCGACCTGCTCGCGAAACAGCACGGCCGCCATCATGCGGCGCCCGACGGCAACACGCCGACCGGCGAACGCGTGGCCTGACGCACCGGCATCCGCCGACAAAAAAGCCGCCGTGCTTGCGCACGGCGGCTTTTTCAATTGCAGCGCAAGCAATAAATCGGATCAGACCTGCTGCAGATCACGCAGGAAATTGTCCCGCCACACCGACACGTTGTTCTCGCGAAGCTGCGCGATCATGTCCGCGTAGCGCGCACGCCGCTCGGCGAGCGGCATCGTCAGCGCCTGCGACAGCGCATCGGCCATCCCGTCGATATCGATCGGATTGACGATCAGCGCGCCCGTGAGCTCACGCGCGGCGCCCGCGAAGCGCGACAGCACCAGCACGCCCGGATCGTCCGGATTCTGCGCGGACACGTACTCCTTCGCGACGAGGTTCATCCCGTCGCGCAGCGGCGTGACGAACCCCACGCGCGCGAGCCGGTACAGCGCGGCCAGCACCTGACGGTCGTACTGACGGTGAATGTAGAGGATCGGCGCCCAGTCGAGCTCCGCGTAGCGCCCGTTGATGCGCCCCGACTCCGCTTCGAGCTGCAGGCGGATGTCCTGGTACGCGCGCAGGTCCGCGCGCGTCGACGGTGCGATCTGCAGGAACGACACGCGGTTGCGGATCGACGCCTGGTGCTCGAGCAGCTTCTCGAACGCGCGGAAGCGCTCGACGAGCCCCTTCGAATAATCGAGCCGGTCGACGCTCATGATCAGTTGCCGCCCGCGCAGCGACGTCGCGAGCGTGCGCACCGCCTTGCCGTGCTCGCCCGCCTGCGCGAGCGACGCGATCTCGTCCGGATACACGCCGATCGGATAGGCGGCCGCGCGCAACGTCTGGCCGAATGCCCGTACGCGCACCGTGTGCCCGTCGTGCTCGACCTCGCCGTCCGCTTCGAACTCGACGTAGTCGCAAAACGCGCGCAGGTCGGGCTCGGTCTGGAAGCCGAGCAGATCGAACGCGCACAGCGACTCGACGAGCTCGCGGTGCGGCGGCACGTTGACGAGCACCTGCGCGGCCGGAAACGGGATGTGCAGGAAGAAGCCGATGCGGTTCTTCACGCCGGCGTCGCGCAGCGCGCGCGCGAACGGAATCAGGTGATAGTCGTGCACCCAGATCACGTCGTCGTCCTGCAGTAGCGGCACGAGCTGCTGCGCGAGCCAGACGTTGACGCGGCGGTAGCCGTCGAATTCGTGGCGATCGTACTGGATCAGGTCCGCGCGGTAATGGAACGCGGGCCACAGCGTCGCGTTCGAGAACCCGCGGTAATACTGGTCGTAATCGCGGCGCGTCAGCCCGACGGTCGCGAACGTCACCGGCCCGCGCTCCTCGATGCGGATCTGCGGCTGCGGCGCGCCGGACGCGACCACTTCGCCGCTCCAGCCGAACCACATGCCGCCGGTTTCCTTCAGCGCGTCATAGACGCCGATCGCGAGGCCGCCCGCCGCCGGTTCGCCTTCCGAAATCGGCGCGACGCGGTTTGAAACGATGATGAGCCGGCTCATGCGTGCGGTTGCCCCGCACCGAGCCAGCCTGCGATCTGCTCATGCAGCGCGTCGACCGAATCGAGCCGCATGCGCGCGGACGTCTCGCCCGCGCCGACCTTGATCGACAGGCCGCCGCGCGCGTTGACCACCGCGAAGCCCTTCTCGTCGGTCAGGTCGTCGCCCGCGAACAGCGGCACGCGGCCCGCAAACGGCGGCTCGTCGAGGAACGCGGCGAGCGCGCGGCCCTTGTCGACGCCCTTCGGCTTGATCTCGAACACCATCTTGCCGGGTTGCAGCACATACGCATCCGCATAGTCGGCGACGAGGCGCTCGGCCGCTTCGCGCGCCACCGCCTCGCGCTCGGGCGCATTGCGAAAGTGCAGCGCGACGGCCGCGCCCTTGATTTCGAGCAGCATGCCCGGATGGCGGTCGACCACGCCGGCGAGCTCGCGCTCGATGCGCAGCAGGCGTTCGTCGTTGAAGCCGATACGCTGCGTGTCGCCGTTCGCATCGCGGCGCTCCGCGCCGTGCAGGCCGGCGATCGGCAGGCCGGGCATCTTCAGGAACGTGTCGAGGTTGTCGATCCCGCGCCCGGACACGATCGCGACCGCGCCGTGCGAGCGGCGCGACAATTCGTCGAGCAGCGTCAGCAGCGACGGCGGAACGTGAATGGCGTCGGGGGTCGGCGCCAGTTCGACGAGCGTGCCGTCGAAGTCGAAGAAGAACGCGGTATCGGTCAGGGACAGGAAAGCCGGAACGGATTGCATCGATTCGATAGTCTGAGGGCCGGCCGGCAAACGCAGGCCGCCACTGCGCGAATGGAGTTGTGCGCATCTTACCGCGCCTGCGCCCCCAGATGGGCGAAACCGCGGCTGCGCGAACATCGCATCGGCCGCCGCGTCAACTGCGACATATTGCCCCGCTCGCCCGCGCCGTATCGGTTTCGAAAGGACGCGGGCGCGCGAATTGCGCTACAGTCGCAACCGCCTGCCGCGCGGCGCATGGCATCGCGCCGGCCGGCCCCCTTTCGTCCGATCGAGCCCCAGGATGTCGTCTGCCCGCCCCGCGCCGCACCGGCGCCTCTCCCGCCTCATCCGCACGGCCGCGGCCCTCGCCGCCGCCGTGGCGCTCACCGCGTGCACGCACGACGAGCCGCGCTGGAACCTGACCAACGTCACCGGCCACCTGCCCGACCTGTCGTTCAAGCTGACGGGCGGCGACGGCCATCCCGTCGACGCCGATGCGTTCCGCGGCCGCGTCGCGCTCGTCTACTTCGGCTACGCGCACTGCCCCGACGTCTGCCCCGAAACGCTGGCGCGGCTGATGGAAGTGCTGGCGAAGCTCGGCCCGCGGGCCGACGACGTGCGCATCCTGTTCGTCTCGGTCGATCCCGCGCGCGATACGCCGCAGGCGATGCAGTCCTATGTCGCCGCGTTCGACGCCGCGCATGCGCGCGGCCTGACCGGGACCGACAGCCAGATCGAATCGCTGGCCAAGCGCTATCGCGTCGCGTACCAGATGGAAAAACGCGATCCGTCCGGCGGCTACGAAGTGACGCACAGCTCGGCCGTCTACATCTTCGACGCGACCGGCCGCGCGCGGCTGCTCGCGACCGATCGCGATTCGCCCGACGCCATCGCCGCCGATGTGCGCCGGATCATCGACACTGCCTCCACGACCTGAATTCCGCCATGAACACGAAAACGACCCTCAAGACGTTCGCCCTCGTCGCCGCGCTGTGCGCCGGCGCTCACGCGTATGCCGCCGGCGCGATCAGCGCGCAGAACGCGTGGGTGCGCTGGCTGCCGAACAAGCTGCCCGCGGGCGGCTACGTGACGCTCGTGAACACCGCCGACAAGCCGATCGATCTCGTCGACGTCGACAGCCCCGACTACGGGATGGCCATGCTGCACCAGACGGTCTCGAACGGCTCGACGCAGAAGATGGAAATGGTCGACAAGCTGACGATCCCCGCGCGCGGCAAGGTCGACATCGCGCCGGGCGGCTATCACTTCATGCTCGAGGAACCGAAGCACGCGATCAAGCCGGGCGACACCGTGCACCTGCGCCTGAAATTCTCCGACGGCGAGACGGTCGATGCGCCGTTCGCCGTGAAATCGCCGGCCCAGGCGAAGTGATGCGCGCGCGATGAATCTCCTGTACTGGCTCGATCCGTGGGAGCCGTCGCCGACCGTGGTCGTCGCGGTACTGGCGGCCGCCGTGCTGTTCGCACGCGGCGTGAAGAAGGCGAAGGTGTCGCCGCTGCGGCAGTTCTCGTTCTGGTTCGGGCTGACGGCGCTCTACATCGCGCTGCATACGCGGCTCGACTATTTCTTCGAGCATGAATTCTTCATGCACCGCGCGCAGCACCTCGTGCTGCATCACCTCGGGCCGTTCTTCATCGCACTGTCCTATCCGGGCGCGGCGATCCGCGCGGGCATTCCGTTCAGCTGGCGGCAGCGCTTCATGCGCCCCGCGCTCGCGTGGGCGCCGGTACGCGCGACGCTCGACGTGGTGTTTCATCCGGTCGTGGCGGTCGTGCTGTTCGTCGGGCTGATCTATTTCTGGCTGCTGTCGCCGATCCACTTCATCGCGATGCTCGACTGGCGTCTCTATCGCGTGATGAACTGGAGCATGGTGATCGACGGGCTGCTGTTCTGGTGGCTCGTCGTCGATCCGCGTCCCGCGCCGCCCGCGCGGCTGTCGCCGGGCCGCCGGATTCTGATCGTCGTCGCGGCGATCCCGCCGCAGATCGCGCTCGGCGCGCTGATCTTCTTCACGCCGCACGAGCTGTATCCGATCTACTCGATCTGCGGCCGCGCGTTCACGTGGCTGAGCCCGCTGCGCGACCAGCAGATCGGCGGCCTGCTGCTATGGATTCCCGGCTCGATGATGAGCGTGATCGGCGCGCTGATCGCGCTGCGGCACTGGCTGCGGTTGTCCGCCCGCGGGCGCCTGATCGGCGAGCGGGTCGCGCAGCACGCGGACGAGCCGCCCGTCGCGCGCACCGCGCACTGATTGCCACGCGGCGCGGCGCGCGTCACGCGCGCGCGCTGCTCATCCATACGTGCGGGATGCCATCCTCGTCGTGCACGTCCGAACTCGGCGTGAAGCCGAATGCCCCGTAGAAACGCTGCAAGTGAGCCTGCGCATGCAGGCTCACCGGCGTATCCGGCCATTGCGCGCGGATATGCTCGAGCGCGCGCGACAGCAGCCCGTTGCCGAGGCCCGCGCCGCGAAACGCGGCAGTCGTCAGCACGCGGCCGATGCGCACGTCGGTATGCTGCGCGTCCGGCAGCAGCACGCGCAGATAGCCGGCCAGGCGGCCGGCCGGATCGAAGGCCGCCAGGTGCCACGCGGCCTGGTCCGCATCGTCGATGTCGCGATACACGCAGTTCTGTTCGACGACGAACACGGCGCTGCGCGCTTCGAGGATCGAATAGATTTCGCGCGCCGTCAGCGCGTCGAAGGGTTTCCAGCGCCAGTCGAGATCGGCGGTGCTCGGGGATGCGGCGGGTGCGGATGCGTTCATGTGCGGTCCTGATTCGGGCGCGCCGGCCGGCGCGCGGCAACCGTCGATTATGCCTCGAAGCGCACATCGTGCGCGACCGCCCGCCACGCGCGAAAAAAGGCCCCGCATCGCGCGGGGCCTGCTCGTCACACCATCATGCCGTCATGCCGGCATCTGGCCGAAGCGGCCGCTGTTGAAATCCTCGATCGCGGTCCGGATTTCCTCTTGCGAGTTCATCACGAACGGGCCGTAACCAACGACGGGCTCGTCGATCGGCTCGCCGCTCAGGATCAGCAGCTTCGCGTCGCCGTTCGCTTCGATCTCGACGTCGCTGCCGTCGCGGCCGAGTTGCACGAACTGCGCTTCGCGCGCCACCGTCTCGCCGTTCACCAGCACGGTGCCGCTCAGCACGACCACCGCGAGCGTGCGCCCTTCGGCGACCGGGAACCGCGCATGGCCGCCCGCCACGAGCCGCACGTCCCACACGTCGATCGGCGTGTGCGTGCGGGCCGGGCCGCGCCGCCCGTCGAGTTCACCGGCGATGATCCGCGCACGCCCTGCGCCGTCCGGCAGCTCGACCACCGGGATATCGGCGTTCAGCAGCGTCTGGTAGCCGGGCGCGCCCATCTTGTCCGCGGCGGGCAGGTTCACCCACAGCTGCACCATCTCGAGCGGGCCGCCCTGCTTCGTGAACGCCTCCGAGTGGAATTCCTCGTGCAGGATCCCGCTCGCGGCCGTCATCCACTGCACGTCGCCCGGGCCGATCGTGCCGCCCGCGCCGGTCGAGTCGCGGTGCGCGACTTCGCCGTCATAGACGATCGTCACCGTTTCGAACCCGCGGTGCGGATGCTGGCCGACTCCGCGCGGCGCGGTCGCCGGTTCGAACGTCGCGGGGCCGGCGTAATCGAGCAGCAGGAACGGGCTCAGGTGCGTGCCATGAGACTGGTAGCTGAACATCGAACGCACCGGAAAACCGTCGCCGACCCAATGGCCGCGCGGCGCACTGTACACACCCTGGATCTTCTTCATTGCCCTTCTCCATATTGCGGCGAAACCCGTGTTTCGCATCCATGAGTGACAATATAGTGATGGAACGATCGATCCGGTAGACTGCCGAAATCGCACTCAGCGTTCCATTTCATGAACGATAAAGCGCGGGATCTGAACGATCTCTACTACTTCGTGCAGGTCGTCGAACACGGCGGCTTCGCGCCGGCCGGGCGCGCGCTGGACATGCCGAAATCGAAGCTGAGCCGCCGCATCGCGCTGCTCGAGGCGCGGCTCGGGATGCGGCTGATCCAGCGTTCGACACGCCGCTTCACGGTCACCGACGTCGGCCAGACCTATTACGCGCATTGCCGCGCGATGCTCGTCGAGGCCGATGCCGCCGACGAGGCGATCGCGCTGCTGCATGAGGAGCCGCGCGGCATCGTGCGCGTCAGTTGCCCGATCGTGCTGCTCGATTCGCTGGTCGGCACGATGATCGCCGCGTTCATGGCTGCGTGCCCGCGCGTCGAGATCCACCTGGAAGCGACCAACCGGCGCGTCGACGTGGTGGGTGAAGGGATCGACGTCGCGATCCGCGTGCGCCCGCCGCCGCTCGAGGACAGCGATCTCGCGCTGCGTGTGCTCGCCGAACGCGGCCAGTGCCTCGTCGCGAGCCCCGCGCTGCTGCGCGAGCAAGGTGTACCGTCCGTTCCCGCCGATCTCGCACGCCTGCCGAGCCTCGATCACGGCGCGCCGCAGTCCACGCACGTGTGGCGGCTGCGCGGGCCCGACGGCGCGCACGCGGAAATCCATCACGAGCCGCGCTTCGTGACGGGCGGCATGCTCGCGCTGCGCGCGGCGGCCGTCGCCGGTGTCGGCATCGTGCAGTTGCCGACGATGATGGTGCGCGACGAGGTTTCGCGCGGCGAACTGGTCACGGTGCTGCCCGACTGGGCGCCGCGCCGCGAAATCGTGCACGCGGTGTTCGCGTCGCGCCGCGGGCTGCTGCCGGCGGTGCGGGCGCTACTCGACTTTCTGGCCGAGCGGTTCGCCGAACTCGAACCCGACTAGCGGGGCCGCATCACGCACGACCACGCGCTGCAGACCACGCACGGGTGCCGTAGACTGCGGTACGCGCAGTGCGCCTTCAGTGCGTCTTTTTGACAACCCCTATCGCTTTCCCGCCATGTTCACGCTGTCCAACGACCCTACCGCCGCCAAGGCCGATCAATACGCGACGCTCGTCGAGCAGGCACGCGCGCTCGTCGAATCCGAACGCGACCTGACCGCGAACGCGGCGAATTTCTCAGCGCTCGTCTATCACTCGCTCGATCGCCTGAACTGGGCCGGCTTCTACTTCTTCGACGGCACCGAGCTCGTGGTCGGGCCGTTCCAGGGCAAGCCCGCGTGCGTGCGGATCGCGCTCGGCAAGGGCGTGTGCGGCACGGCCGCGCAGACCCGCGAGACGCAGGTCGTGCGCGACGTGCACGACTTCCCCGGCCATATCGCGTGCGATGCGGCGTCGGAATCGGAAATCGTCGTGCCGCTGGTGGCCGGCGACGGTACGCTGATCGGCGTGTGGGACGTCGACAGCCCGGTCGCCGCGCGCTTCGACGACGAGGACCGCAAAGGGATGGAGGCGCTGTGCCGCGTGTTCGTCGAGCACGCGTGGCAGAAGGCGCGCGGTTAAGCGTCGCAGCGCCGTGTCGTTCGCGGCGCCGGCCGCCGCAAACGGCACGGGCCCCGCGAAGGGGCCCGTTTCATTGCAACGCCGCACCGCCGCGTGCGGCGCACGGCCGGCGTCAGGCCGCGTGCGTGCCCGACAGCGCCGCGAACGCCTGCGGCTTCGCGTCCTCGGTCAGCACCTCGAAGCCGGTTTCCGTCACCACGACCATGTGCTCCCATTGCGCGGACAGCGAATGGTCCGCCGTGACGACCGTCCAGCCGTCGGCCAGCACGCGCGTATCGCGCTTGCCCGCATTCAGCATCGGCTCGATCGTGAAGATCATCCCCGGCCGCAGCGGCAGGCCGGTGCCCGGGCGACCGTAATGCAGCACCTGCGGTTCGTCGTGATAGACGTCGCCGATGCCGTGCCCGCAATACTCGCGCACCACGCTGAACCCTTCGCGATGGGCAACCTGCTGGATTGCATAGCCGACGTCGCCGAGCGTCGCGCCGGGACGCACCGCGCGGATGCCGGCGTGCATCGCCTCGTAGGTCGCCGCGACGAGCCGCCGCGCGAGTTCGCTCGGTTCGCCGACGAAATACATGCGGCTCGTATCGCCGAACCAGCCATCCTTGATCACCGCGATGTCGAGGTTCACGATGTCGCCGTCGCGCATCGGCCGCGACGTCGGAATGCCGTGACAGACCACGTGATTGACCGACGTGCACAGCGTCTTCGGATAGCCGTGATAGCCGATGTTCGCGGGGATCGCGCCCAACTCGTCGACGATGTATTCGCGGCAGCGCGCGTCCAGCTCGTCGGTAGTGACGCCCGGCTTCACGTGCTCGGTGATCATCGTCAGCACCTGCGACGCGAGCTTCGCGGCTTCGCGCGACTTGGCGATTTCCGCGGCACCGCGGATCGGGATTTCGCGTTTCGCCATCACGCCACCTGCTCGATGCTTTGCGCGGCCGTCTCGACCGGCCCCACGTCGCCGCCCCGCGCCTCGGCGTCGATCAACATCTTGCAGATGTCGCCGTAGGAAAGCGCCGGGTTGAGTTCCGCCAGCATCCCGACGCGCAGCCAGTGTTCGGCCTGCGCGTTGATCGAACGGCTCAGCGCCGTACTCGTCGAGCGCAGCCGTTCATGCATGTGCTCGGAAATCTTGATGATGCCCATATATCCCCAATTAAACGAAACGTAGCTGTTTCGTATATTACGCCGCGTACGACGACCGGGCAAGCCGTTCGCGTCCCGCGTCCCGCCGAATAGACCCAGGAAATGTCGTTGACACCGAATTCCAGTTTGCTGGAAAATAAATCCATCATGAAAGAATCAGCGATCACCGCGGCCGACGACACCGGCATCAACGAGCGCATTGCCCGGCGCGTGCGCGACCTGCGCACCGTGCGAGGCTACACGCTCGACGCGCTGGCCGCGCGTTCCGGCGTCAGCCGTTCGATGATCTCGCTCATCGAACGCGCGTCGGCCAGCCCAACGGCCGTCGTGCTCGACAAGCTCGCGGCGGGCCTCGGCGTGTCGCTGGCCGGGCTGTTCGGCGGCGACCGGGACGATGCGCCCGCGCAGCCGCTCGCACGGCGCGCGCAGCAGGCCGAATGGCGCGATCCGGCGTCCGGCTATGTGCGGCGCAACCTGTCGCCGGCCGGCTGGCCGTCGCCGATCCAGCTCGTCGAGGTCGACTTCCCGCCCGGCGCACGCGTTGCGTACGACAGCGGCGGGCGCGAAAGCGCGCCGCACCAGCAGGTGTGGATCATCAGCGGCCGCGTCGACGTCACGTTCGGCGATACGCTTCACGAACTTCGCGAAGGCGACTGCCTGGCCATGCGGCTCGACCAGCCGCTGATCTTCAGCAATCCGTCGTCGCATGCCGCGCGCTATGTCGTCGCAATCTGCGATGCGTCCGCCGCCGGCGTGCGCAGCGTGTGATGCGCGCGCCGCATGCGCAACCGGTTTAGACCCAACAGGAAGGAATCCGCATGAACTCCCCGACCCAGCGCGACGACGTGCGCCTGATCGATTGCAGCGAGGCCGAGCACGCGGCGGCCATTCTCGAGATCCTGAACGACGCGATCGTGAACTCGACCGCGCTGTACGACTATCGGCCGCGTCCACCGGAGGCGATGGTCACGTGGTTCGCGACGAAGCGCGCCGGCGGTTTTCCGGTCTTCGGCGCCGTCGACGCAGCAGGCGCGCTGCTCGGCTTCGCAAGCTGGGGTACGTTCCGCGCGTTTCCGGCGTTCAAGTACACCGTCGAACACAGCGTCTACGTGCACAACGACCAGCGCGGTCGCGGGCTCGGCGAACTGCTGCTGCGCGAAGTAGTCCGGCGCGCGCGCGAAGCGCAGGTGCACGTGCTGGTCGGCTGCATCGACGCGACCAATGCCGGGAGCATCGCACTGCATACGAAGCTGGGGTTCGTGCACTCGGGCACGATCGCGGAGGCGGGATTCAAGTTCGGCCGCTGGCTCGATGCTGCGTTCTATCAGTTGAAGCTCGAGACGCCGACGCAGCCGGTGGATGGGTGATCAGCTGGAGGCCGTCCGTCGCATGCACCGTGCGCGACGGCTTCCAGACGATGCAGAAAAAAGAAAAGCCCCGCCGAAGCGGGGCTTTTTCTGGAGGCGCGAGCCGGAGTCGAACCGGCCTAAACGGCTTTGCAGGCCGCTGCATAACCGCTTTGCTATCGCGCCAAAAGCGGACTGTCCGGATGCCGTGAGGCAAGCGACAGATTTTTATTCGAGGACCGGAAGTCCATCAAATAAAAAGGGAAGCGTGGCTTCCCCATTACTTGGAGCGGGAGACGAGTCTCGAACTCGCGACCTCAACCTTGGCAAGGTTGCGCTCTACCAACTGAGCTACTCCCGCATTGTCCTGCATCTCCAGCGCTTCGCCGTACCACACGCTGCCAGAAAAATCTGGAGCGGGAGACGAGTCTCGAACTCGCGACCTCAACCTTGGCAAGGTTGCGCTCTACCAACTGAGCTACTCCCGCATGTGTCCTGCATCTGCAGCGCTTTGCCGTACCACGCGCTGCCAGAAAAAATCTGGAGCGGGAGACGAGTCTCGAACTCGCGACCTCAACCTTGGCAAGGTTGCGCTCTACCAACTGAGCTACTCCCGCGTATTGCTACGCTACCGCTTCCCCGTCACACGCTTACTTCGTCGTGCAGCGGAGAAGCGAGATTATGTCGAAGGCACATTCGTGTGTCAAGGGCTTTTCCAGCCCTTTTTACAAAAACCGCCGCCGCACAGGCAATGCGGGTCACGCACCGCCGCGCTCGCGAATCTGCGGCCAGGCGAGCTTCATGTAGTACAGCATCGACCAGATGGTCAGCACCGCGGCCAGATACATCAGCCACTCGCCCCACACGCGCGTATCGATCGTCACGACGCCGAGCGGCAGCGGCCCGTAGAACAGCAGCATCGGAATCGCGACCATCTGACACGCGGTCTTGAACTTGCCGAGCTGGTTCACCGCGACGCTCTTCGACGCGCCGATCTGCGCCATCCACTCGCGCAGCGCCGAAATCGCGATCTCGCGACCGACGATCACCAGCGCGATCGCCGCGTCGACCCGCGAAATCTGCACGAGGATCAGCAGCGCGGCCGTCACCATCAGCTTGTCCGCCACCGGGTCGAGAAAGGCACCGAACGACGACGTCTGGTTCCACTTGCGGGCAAGGAAGCCGTCGAACCAGTCGGTCAGCGCGGCGAGGATGAAGATCGCCGCCGCCGCGAGATTGCGGTGCGCGCCGCCCATCACCGTGTCCGGCAGATAGAACACGCCGACGACGAGCGGAATCAGCACGATCCGTACCCACGTCAGGAAAATCGGGAAATTGAACGGCATGGCATGCGGGACAGTAAAGGATTCGCAATTGTGCCGTGTCGACCGGCCTGCCACAAGAACGCTGGCAATGCAGCCGGCCGCACGGCCGCGTCAGTGAAGCTGCTTGTAGATCTGCTCGGCGAGCGCGTGCGAAATGCCCTCGACGCTCGCCAGTTCCTCGACACTCGCGGCCACCACGCCGCGCAACCCGCCGAAGCGCGCGAGCAGCCGTTGCCGGCGCTTCGCGCCGACGCCTTCGAGCTCCTCGAGCCGCGACGTCTGGCGAGCCTTCGCCCGCTTCGCCCGCATGCCGGTGATCGCGAAGCGGTGCGCCTCGTCGCGAATCTGCGCGACGAGCATCAGCGCGGCGCTCTCCTTGCCGAGCTCGAGCGGCGCGCGGCCGTCCGCGAATACCAGCGTTTCGAGGCCGACCTTGCGCCCCTCGCCTTTCGCGACGCCGACCAGCATCGACGTGTCGAGGCCCAGCTCGGTGAACACCTGCCGCGCGATCTCGACCTGACCCTTGCCGCCGTCGATCAGCACGATGTTCGGCAGCAGGCTCGACGCCTCGGCCTGGCGGGTCGACTCGCCGTCGATGCCAGCCGCTTCGTCGACGGCCGCCGCCTGCGCGGCCTGCTCGACCATCTTCTCGTAGCGGCGCGTGAGCACCTGCCGCATCGCCGCGTAATCGTCGCCCGGCGTGATGCCCGTGATGTTGTAGCGGCGGTATTCGCTCGACTGCATCTTGTGATGGTGATAGACGACGCACGATGCCTGCGTCGCCTCGCCCATCGTATGGCTGATGTCGAAGCACTCGATCCGCAGCGTCGCGAGATCGTCGCTGTCGTAGCTGAGCGTGTCCGCCAGCGCGCGCGTGCGTGCGTGCTGCGAGCCCTGCTCGGACAGCAGCCGCGCGAGCGCGAGCCGTGCGTTCTGCTCGGCCATCGACAGCCACGCGCGCCGCTGCCCCTGCGGCTGCCGCACCAGCGACACCTTGTGGCCGGCCTGCTCGGACAGCAGCTCCAGCAGGTCGCGGCTCGCGGGCGCATGGCTGACGACGAGCACCGGCGGCACGCGGTTGCCGAGATAGTGCTGCGCGATGAATGCGTCGAGCACCTCGGCCTCGACCGACGCAGCCGCCGCGCCGCGCGCGCTGACCGCCTCTTCCGCAGGCTGATCGGGCACCGTGTCGACCGGCGCGTCGGCCATCGCATCGACCGCCTCCGCCGGCTCGACCTCTTCACCGAGACCGCCTTCGGCGAGCGTCAGCGCACTTTCGACGTGCGTCGGGAAATACGCCTTGTCGCCGAGGTGCCGGCCGCCGCGCACCATCGCGAGGTTCACGCACACGCGTCCGCCCTGCGCGACGACGGCCAGGATGTCGACGTCGCTGTCGCTGCCGACCTCGATCGCCTGCTGGTGCAGCACCGTCGCGAGCGAGCTCATCTGGTTGCGCACGGCCGCCGCCTGCTCGAATTTCAGCTCGGCCGCGAACGCGTGCATCTTCTGCTCGAGCTCCTTCATCACTTCGGACTGCCGGCCGAGCAGGAAGCGCGCGGCGTTCGACACGTCGACCGCGTAATCCTCGTCGGAGATCGCGCCCACGCACGGCGCCGTGCAACGCCCGATCTGATGCAGCAGGCACGGCCGCGTGCGGTTGTTGAAGACCGAATCCTCGCAGGTGCGCAACTGGAACACGCGCTGCAGGATCTGGATGCTCTCGCGCACGGCCCACGCGCTCGGGAACGGCCCGAAGTACTGGTTCTGCTTGTCGACCGAGCCGCGGTAGTAGGCCATCCGCGGAAAGCGGTGCGCGGTGAGCTTCAGGTACGGATACGACTTGTCGTCGCGAAACAGGATGTTGTAACGCGGCGCGAGCGCCTTGATCAGGTTGTTCTCGAGCAGCAGCGCTTCGGCTTCCGAGCGCGTGACCGTCGTTTCGATGCGCGCGATGCGCGTGACCATCATCGCGATGCGCGGCGACAGTTGCGTCTTCGTGAAATAACTCGACACGCGCTTTTTCAGGTCGCGCGCCTTGCCGACGTAGAGGACGGCGCCCGCCGTGTCGTAATAGCGATAGACGCCTGGCATGTGCGGCAACTGCGCAAGGATCTTCTTCGGTTCGAACGGAGTAGCGGAGGCTTCTGGGGATGTCATGCGTGATCCGGGCGCCTTGTAACGCGGAACGGGTCTATTAGAATCGCCAGTTTAGAGCATTCACCGGCCCGCTTCGATGCCACGCACCACCGCTGCCCCCCTCTCCGCCGTGCCGCTCGCGCCGGGCGAACCGATCGCCTGCGACCTCTTCTGCACGGTGATCGACAATTTCGGCGACATCGGCGTGTGCTGGCGCGTCGCGCTCCAGCTCGCGCACGAGCACGGCTGGCAGGTTCGCCTGTTCGTCGACGACCTGCACACGTTCGCGCGCCTGCTGCCGCAGGTCGACCCCGACGCGGGGCGGCAGACGGTCGACGCGATCGTGATCGAGCACTGGCATGCGGAAGTCGGCGACGCGCTGGACATCGCCGATGTCGTGATCGAGGCGTTCGCGTGCGAGTTGCCCGGCCCGTATCTCGCGGCGATGGCGCGGCGCGCGCGCCGCCCCGTGTGGATCAACCTCGAATACCTGAGCGCCGAGGACTGGGTCGCCGATTTCCATTTGCGGCCGTCACCGCATCCACGCTATCCGCTACTGAAGACGTTCTTCTTCCCAGGCCTGTCGGCCGGCACCGGCGGCGTGCCGAAGGAGCGCGACCTCGACGCGCGCCACGCGGCCTTCGACGCCGATCCGGCAGCCCGCGCCGCGTGGTGGCAGCGCGCGACCGGCGCCGCGGCGCCAGCGCCCGGCACGACGGTCGTCAGCCTGTTCGCCTACGAAAACCCGGCCGTCGACGCGCTGCTCGCGCAGTGGCGCGACGGCCCGTCGCCGGTCGTCGCGCTCGTCCCGACCGGACGCCTGTCACCCGCCGTCGCGCGCTTTTTCGGGGTCGAGTCGTTCGCGGCGGGCGTACGGGCGTGCAGCGGCAACCTGACCGCCCATGGCCTCGCGTTCGTTCCGCAGGCCGACTACGATCCGCTGCTGTGGGTCGCCGATCTCAATTTCGTGCGCGGCGAGGATTCGTTCGTCCGCGCGCAGTGGGCGCGCAAGCCGTTCGTGTGGCACATCTATCCGCAGGCCGACGACGTGCACCTGCCCAAGCTCGATGCGGCGCTCGCGCACCTGTCGGCCGGCCTCGCCGATGCGCCGCGTGCCGCGCTCGAGCGGTTCTGGCATGCGTGGAACGGCGCCGGCACGCCCGACTGGGCCGATTTCTGGCAACACCGCGCCGCGCTTGACGCCAATGCACTCCGCTGGGCCGACGCGCTCGCGGCCGTCGGCGATCTCGCCGGAAAGCTGGCGGAATACGCAAAATCTCAGTTAAAATAAGCGGTTATCCGACGGCTGACCACGCAAGCGCTCGCGTTTGGGCTCCTGGCGCCCACCGGAACGCACCGCCGCTTGCGCCGTCAGCCGTTGCGCAACGCTCAGGCACCTATTTATTTGATTTGATCAGGACAGTTTTTTATGAAAACCGCACAGGAACTCCGCGTAGGCAACGTCGTGCAGATCGGCAGCGAAGCATGGGTCATCGCAAAAGCGGAATACAACAAGTCGGGCCGTAACTCGGCCGTCGTCAAGATGAAGATGAAGAACCTGCTGTCCAACGCAGGTCAGGAATCGGTCTACAAGGCTGACGACAAGTTCGAGGTCGTCGTGCTCGACCGCAAGGAAGTGACGTACTCGTACTTCGCCGACCCGATGTACGTGTTCATGGACGCCGACTACAACCAGTACGAAGTCGAAGCCGAAATGATGGGCGAAGCGCTGAACTACCTCGAAGACGGCATGGCTTGCGAAGTCGTGTTCTACAACGAGAAGGCGATCTCGGTCGAACTGCCGACGGTCCTCGTTCGCGAAATCACCTACACGGAACCGGCCGTCAAGGGCGACACGTCGTCGGGCAAGGTGCTGAAGAACGCGAAGCTGGCGACCGGCTTCGAGCTGCAAGTGCCGCTGTTCTGCAACACCGGCGACAAGATCGAAATCGATACGCGCACGAACGAATACCGCAGCCGCGCGTAATCGTCAGCGATTTCCGCATCGAACAAAGCGCCCTTCGGGGCGCTTTTTGTTTGTCTGGCGCCAACAGCTGCCACAAACCGGAGCCATGCGCAGCACAAAAGCCACCGGTAAAGATATTCAATTTGTATCATCGGTAACTGTTTTATAGCGCCGGAGAAATAATGCGCGTGACGCGTTCGGCGGGGCATAAAATCAGTCTTTAATCCGACATGCGGCTGCGGCCCGCTGGCCGACAGCCCGCCTCTCTTGACTCGACTCGCGTCCACCATGCCACACGCCCTGATTGTCGAAGACGATCCCAACAGCCTGTCAGGCCTCACCGCGCTGCTCGCCGCAGACGGCTTCTCGGTCGACACGGCCACGTCGCTCGCCGAAGCGCGCACGGCGCTCGGCCGCTCGATTCCCGACGTCGTGCTCGTCGACCTGAACCTGCCGGATGGCAGCGGGTTCGATCTGCTCCAGCACCTGCCGCAGCAACAGCCGAACGGCTCGCTGCCCGTGATCGTGCTGACGGGCAACGCGACGGTCGAGAGCGCCATCGAGGGGCTGCGTCACGGCATCTGGGACTACCTGCTGAAGCCGATCAACATCCCGCGCCTGCGCAGCCTGCTCGCGCGGATTCCCCGCCCGTACGAACTGATCGACGAAGTGCAGTCGCTGCGTGCGTCGCTGCGCCATCTCGGCCGCTTCGGCGCGCTGGTCGGCCGCAGCGACGCGATGCAGCACGTGTACGACATGATCGAGCACAACGCCCGCACCGAAACAGCCGTGCTGTTCTCGGGCGAAGCCGGTACCGGCAAGAAGCTGGCGGCGCGCACGCTGCACGACCTGAGCCGGCGCCGCAAGGGGCCGTTCGTGTCGTTCGACTGCCGCATGCTCGTGCAGGCCGGCCGGCACGGCGCGTCGCTCGACAGCGTGCTGTTCGGCCATGAGCGCGGCGCGTTCGACGGCGCCGAGCGCCGCGAGACGGGCCTGTTCGAGCAAGCCGGCGGCGGCACGCTGTTCCTCGACGAAATCACCGCACTGCCGCTCGTGCTGCAGGAAGCGCTGCTGCATGCACTCGATTCGCAGAACTTCATGCGGATCGGCGGCACGAGCTCGATCACCAGCGATTTCCGGCTGATCGCGGCCACCCGCCGCCCGGCACGCGAAGCGGTGGCGAACGGCACGCTGCGCGAGGATCTGTGGCTGCGCCTCGACGCGGCGTCGATCACGATGCCGCCGCTGCGCGAGCGCGACGGCGATGCGCTCGCGATCGCGGACGCGCAGATCGACGAACTGAACCGGGAAGCGCGCGCAACCGGCCGCAACACGACCGACAAACGCGCGGCCCCGGGCTTCGTGCGCGAATGCCTGTCGTACGAATGGCCGGGCAACGTGCGTGAGTTGCAGGAACGCGTGCGTTTCGCGTACGACGCATCGGGTGACTTCATCGAGACGCTGCGCGCGGGCGAAGCCAGCTTCTCCGCCGGCGCCGCGCTGAACGGCAGCAGCGTGCAAATTAAGGTCGGCACCCCGCTGTCCGACGTCGAGGATCTGCTGATCCGCGCGACGCTCGACGCGGTCGGCGGGACACGCCACCGCGCGGCGACGCTGCTCGGCATCAGCCCGAAGACGCTGTACAACAAGCTGCAGCGGATGAAGGTGAACTGAGCGGGCGGCCTCTGGATACGGACGCTGGTCGGATCTGACCGTTAGTTGCGTACGAATCCATTCCAGCGACTCCCGAATCAGGCCATCGCAATCCGTAATAAAAAAGCCGCGCTATTGCGCGGCTTTTTCGTTTGGAATGACCGGAACGGCGCGACCCGCGCCATCCCCTGCCCGCTTACGCCAGCGCGCTGCTCAGCAGCGCCTGCGCCCGCAGATACTCGGGCTGCGCGATCAGCTTGTCCCACTTGAGTGCCTTGCCGCGCGCGCGCATGCGCTTGAGGCGCCGCACCGACTCGGCCGAGGCCCGCGCCTTCAGTCCGTTCAGCACGACTTCGGCCGCGTCCGGCTGGTTGCAGACGAGCACCATGTCGCAACCGGCGGCGAGCGCGGCGTCGGCCGCCTGCGTGAGCGTGCCGCCTTCGCGGGCGGCCTCCATCGACAGGTCGTCGCTGAAGATCGCGCCCGTGAAGCCGAGCTTGCCGCGCAGGATGTCCTGCAGCCACACGCGCGAGAACCCGGCCGGCCGCTTGTCGACCTGCGTGTAGATCACATGCGCCGGAATCACCGCGGCAAGCGACAGCCCGAGCCAGTCGTACGGCGCGACGTCCTGCTTGAGGATCGCATCGAGCGTGCGGTCGTCGGTCGGCAGCGCGACGTGCGAATCGGCCTCCGCGAAGCCGTGCCCGGGAAAATGCTTGCCGCAGTTCGCCATGCCGGCGAGCGACAGCCCGTGATTCAGGCTCTTCGCGAGCAGCGTGACGACGCGCGGGTCGCGATGGAACGCCCGATCGCCGATCACCTTCGAGTGCCCGTAGTCGAGATCGAGCACGGGCGTGAAGCTCATGTCGATCCCGCACGCGCGCAACTCGGCGGCCAGGATGTAGCCGACGGCGGTCGCGACCTTCGTCGCGAGCAGCACGTCGCGATCCCACAGTTCGCCGAGGCGGCGCATCGCGGGCAGCACCGTGAAGCCGTCGGTGCGGAACCGCTGCACGCGCCCGCCTTCGTGATCGACGGCGATCAGGATGTCTTCGCGCACCGCGCGGATCGCATCGGTCAGCGCGGTCAGTTGCGCACGATTCTCGAAGTGCCGCGCGAACAGGATCACGCCGCCGGTATTCGGATGCGCGAGGCGCCGCGCATCGTCGCGCGACAGGGTCGTGCCGACGACGTCGAGCATGACCGGGCCGGGAGTCGTTTTCATCAGATCGGGAATTCCGTCAGGAGGAGGTTCGGGAAACAGGTGCAGGGCAGCTGCAGGGGCCGGCGCGGCGTCCGTTTCGGCGACCACGAACGACACCGCGTAGTCGCGTTCGTCGCTGACCGTCACGCGCGCCGTGATGCCGCGCGCGGCCAGCCAGTCGGCCAGCTCGCCCGATGCGACCACGTACGGCTCGCCGCTCGGATGGTTGAGCGTCTGCAGCGCGCGCCACGTCATCGGCCAGTGCATGCCGAGCCCGATCGCCTTCGAGAACGCTTCCTTCGCGGAGAAGCGCGTCGCGAGAAACGCGATGCCGCGCGCCTCGGAGCGTGCGCGCCGGGCGTGGAACACGCGCAGCTCGTCGGGGCCGAGCACCTTCTCGGCAAACCGGCCGCCCGTGCGTTCGAGCACGGCCGCGACGCGGCTCACCTGCGCGATGTCGGTACCGATGCCGTAGATCGCCATGTCAGTCTCCGCCGGGGTGGCCCGGCAGCGTCGGGGCGAACGCGTCGCAAACGGCGTGCGGGGCGCGGCGGCCTCGCATCGTCAGCGCGCGCCGCCGTGCAGCGCGGCGACGCGTGCGGCGACCATGATCGCCTTCATCTCGCGCACCGCGTTGTCCCAGCCCGCGAAAATCGCGTGCGCGACGATCGCGTGGCCGATGTTCAGTTCGACGATGCCGTCGATCGCGGCGATCTGCTGCACGTTCGTGTAGTGCAGTCCGTGGCCCGCGTTGACCTTCAGGCCAAGCCGCGCGCCGGCCTGCACGCCCGCGACGATACGCTCGTATTCGCGCTGCTGCTCGGCTTCGTCGCGCGCTTCGGCGTAGCGGCCCGTATGCAGCTCGATCACCGGTGCGCCCGCTTCGTGCGCGGCGCGGATCTGCGTGTCGTCCGGGTCGATGAACAGCGACACGCGCACGCCCACGTCAGCGAGCTGCTTGCACGCCGCGCGCACGGCCTCGAAGTGGCCGGCGACATCGAGACCGCCTTCGGTCGTCAGTTCCTCGCGCTTCTCAGGCACGAGGCACGCGTCGTGCGGACGCACTTCGCAGGCGATGTCGAGCATCTCGGCCGTGACCGCGCATTCGAGGTTCATGCGCGTCTTCAACAGCGGGCGCAGTTCGCGCACGTCGGCGTCGACGATGTGACGACGATCCTCGCGCAGGTGCAGCGTGATCGCATCCGCACCCGCCTCTTCGGCGGCGAGCGCCGCGCGGATCGGATCGGGATAGCGCGTACCGCGCGCATTGCGCAGCGTCGCGACGTGGTCGATGTTCACGCCGAGGTCGATGGCGGTGGGCGTTGTCAGGAAGAAGCTCATAGGTTTTGCAGGTCGATCAGGATCTGACGCGTGGCGAGCGGCGTGCCGCCGAGATAGGTGTTCAGCAGGAAGCGCATCAGCGTCTTGCTTTGCGCGACCGTCTGGGCTCGATGGTAATCGTCCTGTTCCATGTCGAGCAACGTCTGCCCGGTGATGACCGGCCAGTGCGACGGCACGTCGTCGTCCGCATTGCGCACGCCGCGTTCCGGATCGAACACGTAGCGGCGCTCGGGCTCGACCGCGCGGCGGGCGACCGTGCGGTTCAGCGCCATCGCATAGCCGGTCTCGCGCAGCAGCACGCGCTCGAACGAGCGCAGCACCTGCACCGCGGGCTCGCCGTGCGCGAGGCGCGTGAGAGTCAGCACGTAATGATTGAACAGCGGCGGCTGCGGATCCTCGCGCGCGCAGAACTTCACGAGCAGCTCGTTCGCATAGAAACCGCACAACAGCCCGTCGCCGCCGAGCGGCAGCATCCCGCCGACCCACTCGGCGCCCGTCAGCGTGCGCACCTCGGATTTGCCGGACCAGGACAGCAGCAGCGGCTGGAACGTCTGCAATACGCCGCGCAACGCGGAGTGCGGGCGCTTCGCGCCCTTCGCGACGAGCGCGAGCCGGCCGTGGTCGCGCGTCAGCACGTCGACGATCAGGCTCGTTTCCCGATACGGATAGCTGTGCAGCACGAACGCCGGCTGCTCGGCGACGCGGAAATCGGACGTGCGAGACGTCGCGCGCCGCGCCTTGCGCGGCGGTTCGGGCGGTGCTGGCAGCGGCGCGTCGTTCGCGCCGGCCGTCACCGCGTCTTCGGTCGACGTCAGCGCGTCATTCGTACCCATAGGCACGCAGCCCCGCCTCGTTGTCGGCCCAGCCGCTCTTCACCTTAACGAAGGTCTCGAGGTACACGGGGCCGTCGAACAGCTTCTCCATGTCCATCCGCGCCTCGGTGCTGATCTGCTTGAGCTTCTCGCCCTTCTTGCCGATCACCATCGCCTTGTGCGAATCGCGCTCGACGAGGATCGTCGCGAAGATGCGCTTCAGGCGACCCTCTTCCTCGAACTTGTCGATCAGCACGGTGCTCGTGTAGGGCAGCTCGTCGCCGGTCCAGCGAAACACCTTCTCGCGCAGGATTTCGGCCGCGAGAAAACGCGAGCTGCGGTCGGTCAGCTCGTCCTCGCCGTAGATCGGCTCGCCTTCCGGCAGATACGGCTTGATCGTGTCCAGCAGGCGCTTGATGTCTTCCGGCTTTTGCGCCGACAGCGGCACGAGCTCGGTGAATTCGCGCAGCTCGCTCACCTTCTGCATGAACGGGAACAGCGTGGCCTTGTCGTTCACGCGGTCGATCTTGTTCGCGATCAGCAGCGTCGGCATGCCGGGCGGGATCAGGTCGAGCACCTTCTGGTCGTCGGGCCCGAAGCGGCCGGCCTCGATCACGAACAGGATCACGTCGACCGACGTCAGCGTCGACGTGACCGCGCGGTTCAGCGAACGGTTCAGCGCGGTGCTGTGACGGGTCTGGAAGCCGGGTGTGTCGACGAACACGAATTGCGCGTCGTCGAACGTGTTGATGCCGGTGATGCGGTGGCGGGTCGTCTGCGCCTTGCGCGACGTGATGCTGATCTTCTGGCCGACGAGTGCGTTCATCAACGTCGACTTGCCGACGTTCGGGCGGCCCACGATCGCGATCATGCCGCAACGGAAACCGGTAGGAGCGGGAGTGTTCATATCGTTTGGGAGACAGGTTCGGAAACGGCCGCGCGGCGCGCGGCACGATCGCTGGGCAATTCAGTGGTCGGCATCGGCCACGCGCGCCTGCGCGGCAGCAAGACTCGCGCCGCCGGGCGGCGTGTCGGCGTCGGGCGCCGCGGCATCGCGTGCGCGCGCAGGCGTACGCGCGGCGGCGTCGGCACTCGCGCCTGGCTTGTCGGCCGACGACGATGCCGGATCGGCTGCATGGCCGGCCGGCTTGTCGGCGGCGCGCGGCGCGGCCTCGGCGGGCTTTTCCGCAGCCTTGTCGGGCCGCTCGGCCGGTTTGTCGGCCGCCGGCTTCGCTGCCCGTTCGCCCTTGTCCGCGGCCGGCTCGACATGCGCCGCGCGAATCGCGGCCATCGGCGCGACGGCCGGTTCAGCGCCCGTCGCCGCGGTTGCGGCGGTAGCAGCAGGCATCGCGCCCGCCGCCCTCGCCTCGCGCGCCGCCGCACGTTCCTTCCGCTCGGGCGAGCGCAGGTCGAGCGCTTCCTGCACGCCCTTCACGCCGGGCACGATCTCGGGTTCGACATGCTTGGACCCGCGCGCGTTTTTCGAACGCTTCGGCTTCGCGGCCAGCATCGGCGCGGCCGCCATCACTTCGTCGAGCGCCTTCTTCGCGGCAGCCTGCTCGGCCGCGCGCCGGCTCGCGCCGGAGCCCGATACCTTCACGTCCAGCTTCGGCACCGTGCACTCGACCTCGAACTGCTGATTGTGCGCCGCACCATGCGTCGCGACGACCGTATAGGTCGGCAGCGCGATCTTGTGCCCCTGCAGATATTCCTGCAGCAGCGTCTTCGCGTCCTTGCCGAGCGTACGCGGATCGATGTGGTCGAGAATCGGGATATAGAGGCGCTTGATGACCCCTTGGGCGGCTTCGAAGCCCCCATCGAGGAACACGGCCCCGATGATGGCTTCGAACGCGTCCGCGAGGATCGACGGGCGACGGAACCCACCGCTGCGCAGTTCGCCCTCGCCCAGCCGCAGGCCGTCCGAGATATTCAGGGCCTGAGCAATTTCGTACAGCGACTGCTGCTTGACGAGATTGGCGCGTACGCGCGACAGGTCACCTTCGTCCAGCTTGCCGAAACGCTGGAACAAAAGGGCGGCCACCGCGCAATTCAGAACGGAATCGCCGAGAAACTCGAGCCGTTCATTGTGCGTGGCACTGTGACTGCGATGGGTCAAAGCCTGGCGCAACAATTCCGCATTGCGAAATTCGTAGCGCAGCCGGCTTTCCAACTGGGATGAGGGCATGTGCAGGAGTATAACGCGGGCGCCCGGTCGGGCCGAAACGGCACGGCCGGACACGAAAAGGCGTGACGAGGCGGTGTTACCGCCGGTTCTTAAAGTAGTTCGGCAATACGCGACGCGGCCCGTGCGTCGCGTATTGCGTGTGAATCGAATGCGGTCAGTTGAAGGAGCCGATGCGCTTCAGGTCGCTGAAGTTCATCCAGATGAAGAACGCGCGGCCGACGATGTTCTGGTCGGGCACGAAACCCCAGTAGCGGCTGTCCGCGCTGTTGTCGCGGTTGTCGCCCATCATGAAGTAGTGACCGGGCGGCACCTTGCAGATCACGCCGCGGCTGTTGTACGTGCAGTTGTCGCGATACGGATAGTCGTATGCGCCCATCACGAACGGCGGCACGGCCGGGTTGTTGAGGATCGCGTTCTTCTTGTTGCCGATCGTTTCCTCGAACTGCTTCGCGTAATTCTGGCGCTCGTCATCGAAGAAATCGGGCAGCGGCGTTTCGGGCACCGGCTGGCCGTTGATCGTGAGCTGCTTGTCCTGGTACGCGACGGTATCGCCCGGCAGGCCGATCACGCGCTTGATGTAGTCGACCGACTCGTCCTTCGGATAGCGGAACACGACGACGTCACCGCGCGACAGCGGGCTGCCCTGCGTGATCTTCGTGTTGGTGACCGGCAGGCGCAGCCCGTACTCGAACTTGTTGACGAGGATGAAGTCGCCGACGAGCAGCGTCGGCACCATCGAGCCCGACGGGATCTTGAACGGCTCGACGACGAACGAACGCACGACGAACACGGCCAGGATCACCGGGAAGAAGCTTGCCGTGTACTCGAGCCACCACGGCTGGCGCAGCTTTTCGTCACGCAGCTTCGAACGCGTCTGCACCGCGTTTTCGTCCGCGAAACGCTTGTCGATGCGCGACTGCTGGCGATCGAACTCCTCGATCGCCGAGTCGGCCGCCTTGCGACGCCGCGGCAGGAACACCAGTTTGTCCAACACCCACGCTACGCCCGTCACGACGACGAGCACAAAAAGAATCAGCGCAAAATTCATAAAAGGATCAGTCCTGTTATTTGTCTTCGACGCGCAAGATCGCGAGGAACGCCTCCTGCGGGATCTCGACCGAACCCACCTGCTTCATGCGTTTCTTACCTTCTTTCTGCTTCTCGAGCAGTTTCTTCTTCCGCGTGATGTCGCCGCCGTAGCACTTCGCGAGCACGTTCTTGCGCAGCGCCTTGATGTTCTCGCGTGCGACGATGTGCGCGCCGATCGCGGCCTGGATCGCCACGTCGTACATCTGGCGCGGAATGATCTCGCGCATCTTCGCGGCGACTTCGCGGCCGCGGTATTGCGATTGCGACCGGTGCACGATGATCGACAGCGCGTCGACCTTGTCGCCGTTGATCAGCATGTCGACCTTCACGACGTCCGACGAACGGTATTCCTTGAACTCGTAGTCCATCGACGCATAGCCGCGCGACACCGACTTCAGGCGATCGAAGAAGTCGAGCACGATTTCCGCCATCGGGATCTCGTACGTGAGCTGCACCTGGCGGCCGTGATACTGCATGTTGATCTGCGAGCCGCGCTTCTGCTCGCACAGCGTGATCACCGAGCCGACGTAATCCTGCGGCATGTAGAGGTTCACGGTGACGATCGGCTCGCGCACTTCGGCGATGCGGCCGGGCTCCGGCATCTTCGCCGGGTTCTCGACCATGATCGTCGAGCCGTCGCTCTGCACGACCTCGTAGACGACCGTCGGCGCGGTCGTGATGAGATCCATGTCGAATTCGCGCTCGAGCCGCTCCTGCACGATTTCCATGTGCAGCAGCCCGAGGAAGCCGCAGCGGAAACCGAAGCCGAGCGCCTGCGACACTTCCGGCTCGTACTGCAGCGATGCGTCGTTCAGTTTCAGCTTTTCGAGCGATTCGCGCAGCGCGTCGTACTGGTTCGCCTCGACCGGATACAGCCCCGCGAACACCTGCGGCTTCACTTCCTTGAAGCCCGGCAACGGCTCGGCGGCGGCCTTGGCCGCGTGCGTGACGGTATCGCCGACCTTCGCGGCCGTCAGTTCCTTGATGCCGGCGATGATGAAGCCCACCTGCCCAGCCGACAGCGAGTCGAGATTGCGCGACTTCGGCGTGAACACGCCGACGTGCTCGACCGGATATTGCGCGCCGGTCGCCATCATCTTGATCTTGTCCTTCGGACGCAGCGTGCCGTTGACGATGCGCACGAGCATCACGACGCCGACGTAGTTGTCGAACCACGAATCGATGATCAGCGCCTGCAGCGGCGCGGCCGGATCGCCCTTCGGCGGCGGCACCTTCGCGATCAGCGACTCGAGCACGTCTTCCACGCCGAGGCCCGTCTTCGCACTGCAGCGCGTCGCGTCGGTCGCGTCGATGCCGATCACGTCCTCGATCTCCTCGATCGCGTTCTCGGGATTCGCGGCCGGCAGGTCGATCTTGTTCAGCACCGGCACGACCTCGACGCCGAGCTCGATCGCCGTGTAGCAGTTCGCGACCGTCTGCGCCTCGACGCCCTGGCTCGCGTCGACCACCAGCAGCGCGCCTTCGCACGCGGACAGCGAACGGCTGACCTCGTACGAGAAGTCGACGTGCCCCGGCGTGTCGATCAGGTTCAGGTTGTAGATCTTGCCGTCGCGTGCGCGATAGGACAACGCGGCAGTCTGCGCCTTGATCGTGATGCCGCGCTCGCGCTCGATGTCCATCGAGTCGAGCACCTGCGCTTCCATTTCACGGTCGGCGAGGCCGCCGCATACCTGGATGATGCGATCCGCGAGTGTCGACTTGCCATGGTCGATGTGCGCGATGATCGAGAAATTGCGAATATGATCCATTCAGTGCCGATCAAGCGAAAAAGGCGCGCTCGACGACTGCGGAGCACGCCTTGTGTAAGTCGGTGAAAAAACGGCTTATTTTAGCCGAAAAGGCTTACGCCGGGCGGGATTTCGGACGCCCGCCCCGCGGAGCCCGGCGGGGCGCCCGCCCGATCGAGCCCCGTGCGAAGCGGCGTCGGCCGACGGCAGGCGAGGTTCAGCGCCGGGCCGCCAGCGCGTCGCGCACCCGCACATCGTCGAACCGGTGGCGGCACACTTCCGCGCCGTCCAGCAGCAGCACGGGTACGTCCTCGTCGTAACGCGCGACGAGCGCCGCATCGGTGTCGATGTCGATATAGTCGACCGCGACGCCGAATTCGGCCGCCACCGGCGCCAGTGCGTCGCGCATGTCGTCGCACAGGTGGCACCAGCCGCGGCCGTAGAGCGTGAACATCGGCGCGTTACTTCTGGCGCGGCCGCACCGGCACGAACTGCGTGTTGTCGCCACGCCGCACGAGCACCGCGACCGCCTTCTGCGGATCGAGCTGCGCGGTCACGTCGGCGAACTGCTTCGCGCTCGTGATGTCGGTGTCGCCGACGCGCAGCACGATGTCACCGCGCTGCAGGCCCGCACGGGCGGCCGGGCCGTCGACGCCGTCGATCTGCACCCCGTTCTTCAGCTTCAGCGTCTTCAACTGCTCCGCCGTCAGGTCGCTGACCGTCAGGCCGAGCGAATTGGTCTGGCGCGGCTTCTGCGGCGCGTTCTTGCGCTGCTCGGCCTTGGCCGTCGACTCGGCCGGCGTCTCGGCGATCGTGATCGGCAAATCACGCGCCTGACCCTTGCGCCACACGTTGACCGTCGCCTTCGTGCCAGGCTTCGTGTCGCCGACCATGCGCGGCAGGTCCGACGCCGCGTCGACCGGACGGCCATTGAACTTCAGGATAATGTCGCCCGGCTGGATGCCGGCCTTGTCGGCCGGGCCGCCCGGCTCGACGCTGCTGACGAGCGCGCCTTCGGCCTTCGGCAGCCCGATCGAGTCGGCCACGTCCTTCGTCACCTCGCCGATCGCCACCGCGATCCGGCCGCGCGTGACCTTGCCCGTCGCCTTCAGCTGGTCGGCCACGCGCATCGCCTCGTCGATCGGAATCGCGAACGAAATGCCCATGAAGCCGCCGGTGCGGCTGTAGATCTGCGAGTTGATGCCGATCACCTCGCCCTGCATGTTGATCAGCGGGCCGCCCGAGTTGCCGGGGTTCACGGCGACGTCGGTCTGGATGAACGGCAGGTAGTCGCCCGTATTGCGGCTCTTCGAGCTGACGATGCCGGCCGTGACCGTGTTGTCGAGGCCGAACGGCGACCCGATCGCGACGACCCACTCGCCGACGCGCACCTTGTTCGAATCGCCGATCGCGACGACCGGCAGGTTCGATGCCTGGATCTTGACGACCGCGACGTCCGTGCGGTCGTCGACGCCGATCAGCTTCGCCTTGAATTCGCGCTTGTCGGTCAGCGTCACGTAGATGGTGTCGGCATCGTCGACGACGTGCGCATTGGTCATCACGTAACCGTCGGCCGACACGATGAAGCCCGAGCCGACGCCGCGATTCTGCTCGGTGTCGGGCCCATTGTCCGGCGCCGGCGCGTTCTTCGGATTGCTGCCGTTGCCGCCGCCGTTGCCGGGCGCCTGCGGCAGCGGAATGCCGAAGAAGCGCCGGAAGAATTCCGACATGTCGCCGTTGTCGAAGCCGGGCGGGAGCATCCCGCGCGGGCCGCTCGTCGGCACGTTGGCGGTTGTCCGGATGTTCACGACGGCCGGGCCGACCTTTTCGACGAGGTCGGCGAAATCGGGAAGGCTGGCAGCCGGAGGCGTGACAGCGACCGCGGTTTGCGGGACGAGCGGCAGGCAGGCACACAGCGCCGCCGCCGCGAGCACTTTGCGCAGCGTGAGTTTCGTCATGTCGGAAGCCGTAGCGTTACTTGGAAGCCTTGTATTCTATGGCAGACGCGAACTGCTGCAACGTCGCCGGCGGCACTTCGCCGAGCACGGTGATCCAGTAGTCGCCGCGGCGCTTCACGAGAACGTGCGTCGCACCGGTGCTGCCCGCGCCTTCCTTGCGCGTATTCTTTTCGGCCGGCTCGATGAAGACCGAGATCGTCGCGAGGCCGTCGGTGAAGACGGCCTGATCGACCGGGATCGGCGGATCACCCGCATCGCGCGCGGCCATCGGCCGACGCACTTCACGAATCTTCTGGAAGCCGGCGACGCTCGGCGCGAGCTGCCAGCCCTGCGCTTCCATGTCGACCGCCGCGACCGGCGGGCGCACGACCGTCCAGCCGCTCAGGTTGCGCATGCCGGCTGCAATCGCGGCCTTGTCGCCGCTCGCGCCGCCCGTCTGCAATTGCGAGAACGCGATCTGTTCGAGCACGTGATCGTTCGCGTCGAGCGTCTGCGAACGCAGCAGCAGCCCGGTGCGCGCGTCGGCCCACAGCTTGTACGTGAAACGGTAGGCATCCTTCGGCACGAGCTCGACGACCTGCGCGTCGATCCCGGCCACGCGATCCTTGCCGAGCGACTTCGCATCGTAGACGGACATCACGTGCTCGCCGCTCGCGCCGAGCAGCGCGGGGAACGAGTCGCGCGTCTGGCGGCGCTCGACCACGCACAGCTTGCGCTCGGGCACGAACGTGTACAGCTCGTCGTTGTGCCGCAGCAGCTTGCGCGGCTTGCCGTCGAGCGTCTCGATCCGCTCGAACTCGCCGTCGCGGGACGAAACGTGCGCGATGCGCGATGACTGAACATACCCACCGCGCTGGTAGACGAACGTACCTTCGTAGCTCTGCTGTTGCGCCGCCTGCTGGACGCGGTCGAGCCAGTCGGCGGCACCCTTGCGGGTCGCGACGGGATCGTCCGGTTGCTGGGCGCTGGCGGGAAGGGATTGAACGGACAACAGGGCGGCTGCGCAAAGCAGGAGGGCCGGCAGCCGCTTCCATCCGGAGATGGCGTGATTCAACTGCAATGTCCGCATCGGGTTTATTGGCCTGGCGTGGTGGTCACGGCAGCGCGGATCAGCGGCATCGAACCCGTGACGACGGGCTGCTGGGCGAATTGCTGGTGCGCTTCAAGGTATTGGTCGAGGCTGGCGTCGCGAATGATGTTGACGTCCTGCAGACCCGGCTGGGCCGATGCCTGCGCAACCGTCACGCGCTGCAGGTTGCCGTTCTGCGGCGCGCCCACCGATGCGACCTGGACGGCGCCCGGCGCACCGACCGTCTGCATCTGCGGGACGACGATCCACGTCAGCGTGGCGGCCGCGGCGGCCACCGCGAATGCCGGCACGACACGGCGGCGCAGCGACAGCAGCTTGCGCGCGACCGGCGCGGCCGCCGGTGCCAGCAGGTGCGGCTCGCTTTCGAGCGCAGCCGACATGCGCGCGGTGAACGCGACACTCAGCGCGGGCGACAGCGCGAGCTCGTCCGAGCGCAGCGCATCGCCGATCAGGTGGTAATGGGCCCACACGGCGCGATCCGCGCGGTCGAGCTCAGCCAGAAACTGCCCGTGATCCGGGCCATCGAACATTTCGCCGTCGACCAGCGCGGAAAGGCGCTCGCCGCGCGAGCACGCTTGCGATTGCGTATTGACCGACCCCATGATGCTCCCCATCTTGCACACCCCGTCGTGACTTCACGACTCTATCCGTAACTAGACCCCGACCCGCGTCGTTCCGCCCGTCGCGCTTACCAGCGCTTGCCTTCGGGCGTATCGAGCAGCGGACGCAATTTGGCAGCGATTGCTTCGCGCGCGCGGAAGATCCGCGACCGGACCGTCCCGATCGGACAGCCCATCATTTCCGCGATCTCTTCGTAGCTCAGGCCCTCGATCTCGCGCAGCGTGATTGCCTGGCGCAGTTCCTCGGGCAGCAGAGCCATTGCAGCGTTGACCGTCTCGGCAATCTGCTTGCTCATCAACATCGACTCAGGCGTGTTGATATCCCTTAGTTGGTCTGCGTCGGAGAAAGTTTCCGCTTCCTCCGCATCGGCCTCGGTCGAGGTCGGCGCCCGGCGGCCTTGCGTCGCAAGGTAGTTCTTCGCCGTGTTGACGGCAATTCGGTACAACCACGTATAGAACGCCGATTCGCCGCGGAATTGCGGCAGCGCACGATACGCCTTGATGAACGCGTCCTGGGCCACATCCTCGACCTCGGCGGGATCCCGCACGAGGCGCGAGATCAGCCGAATGATCTTGCGGTGGTATTTGGAGACCAGGAGTTCGAACGCCGCCTTGTCGCCCTTCTGTACGCGCTCGACCAGAGCCTGATCGATTTCTTTTTCACTCACCTGACAAATCCGTTAACTAGGGATGCAACGCGGAGCGTTATTGTAGCGTTCCGGCGCCGGCCGCTGGTTACGGTCGGTAACCGTGCCGCCGTCATGCCCGCCCCGCCGCTCCGGCCGTTCTCGCCAGTACCGACAGCGCGCTGAACGACGCGGCGTCGAGCGCATCGGCCGGAATCAGCAGCGGCCGGGCCCGCCGGGCGCCCTGCCCGACCGACAGCACCAGCAGCAGGCTGCTCCAGTGCGCATGGCCCGTCACGCGGCCACGGGCCAGCAACCGCCCGGTGCGGCCAAACGCCGCAATCTCCCCGAAGGCATCGATCCGCAACTCGGCCGGCAGCCGGCGGGCGCAAGCGCGCGCCGCCCATACGGCCAGCAGTGCCGCCGTCGCGGCCGATACGCCTGCGCCAGCGGCAGCGCCCGCGCGCGGCGCCCAGAACAGGTACGCCGAGGCGGCAGCCGACGCGACGAACGCGGCCAGCACGAGATACGACACGGCCGAGGCCCGCAACGCAAAGCGCTGCGGACGCCCGGCCGGAGCATCGAATGGACTCGTCAAGCGATTCGACGTCAGACGCGCTTGAACACCAGCGTGCCGTTGGTGCCGCCGAAGCCGAAGTTGTTCTTCACGGCTACGTCGATCTTCATGTCACGCGCGGTGTTCGCGCAGTAATCGAGATCGCACTCGGGGTCCTGGTTGAAGATGTTGATGGTCGGCGGCGACACGTTGTTGTGCAGCGCCAGCACCGTGAACACCGATTCGAGGCCGCCCGCGCCACCCAGCAGGTGGCCCGTCATCGACTTCGTCGAGTTGACCACCATCTTGTACGCGTGCTCGCCGAAGGCCGCCTTCACCGCGTCGGACTCGTTCTTGTCGCCCAGCGGCGTCGACGTGCCATGCGCGTTCAGGTACTGCACCTCGTCGGCATTCAGGCCGGCGTCGCGCAGCGCCGCGACCATGCAGCGGCGCGGGCCGTCCATGTTCGGCGCGGTCATGTGGTACGCGTCGCCCGTCATGCCGAAGCCCACGACTTCCGCGTAGATCTTCGCGCCGCGCGCCTTCGCCGCCTCGTACTCCTCGAGCACCATCACGCCGGAACCTTCGCCCAGCACGAAGCCGTCGCGGTCCTTGTCCCACGGACGCGACGCGGTAGCCGGATCGTCGTTGCGGGTCGACAGCGCGCGCGCGGCGGCGAACCCGCCGATGCCGAGCGGCGACACCGTCGATTCGGCACCGCCCGCGACCATCACGTCGGCGTCGCCGGCCTGGATCAGCCGCGCGGCGAGGCCAATGCTGTGCAGGCCGGTCGTGCAGGCCGTGACGGCCGCGAGGTTCGGGCCCTTCAGGCCGAACATGATGCTCAGGTGACCCGAGATCATGTTGATGATCGAACCCGGCACGAAGAACGGCGAGATCCGGCGTGCACCGCGATCGACGTAGGTCTGGTGCGTATCCTCGATCATCGGCAGGCCGCCGATGCCGGACCCAACCAGCACGCCGATGCGTTCCGCGTTGGCTTCGGTCACTTCCAGCCCGCTGTCCCGCATGGCCTGGACGCCGGCGGCGATGCCGTAATGGATGAACGTATCCATGTTCCGGGCTTCCTTCGCCGGGATGTACTCCTCGGCGCTGAAACCCTTCACTTCGCCCGCGAAATGGCACGCGAGGTTCGACGCATCGAACTTCGTGACGGTGGCGATACCGGACTTGCCGGCGACGAGATTGGCCCAGCCGTCGGCAACATTATTGCCAACAGGCGAAATCAGCCCCAGGCCTGTAACGACAACACGACGGCGGCTCACGGTAACCTCTTTTCCATTATTGGATGACAAAAACAAAAGCCACAGTGGCCACAGGAACCAGCCCTGCGAGCCCTGTGGCTGTTAGTCCGTCCGGCGCGAAGCCGGCAGGATGGCGCGTCAATCGCGAAGATCGCGGCGACGTGGCGGACAAGCGCGAAAGGCGCTTACGCCTTGACGTTTGCGCGAGCGTAGTCGATCGCTTGCTGAACGGTCGTGATCTTCTCTGCTTCTTCGTCCGGGATTTCCATGCCGAACTCGTCTTCCAGAGCCATCACCAGTTCGACCGTGTCGAGCGAATCCGCGCCCAGGTCATTCACGAACGAAGCTTCGTTCTTGATCTCGGCTTCCGCGACGCCCAGTTGCTCAGCGACGATCTTCTTGACACGTTGTTCGATGTTGTCCATTACCCCTCCGAGGGAAAGTTCAGATTTACAAGTGCGCGCATTTTATCAGGTTTGCTGACGCCAAAACGCGCGTTGGCTTGATGGTCGATCAAGCGCCGGTCCGCCTGAAAAACGGGATACGGCGCGGATGGTAAACGAAAACCGTTACGACATGTACATGCCGCCGTTCACGTGCAGCGTCGTGCCGGTGATGTAACCGGCCTGCGGCGATGCGAGGAACGCGACGGCATGGGCGATGTCCTCCGGGCTGCCGAGGCGGCCGAGCGGAATCTGGGTCTTGAGCGCGGCCTGCTGTTCTTCCGGCAGCGTCTTCGTCATGTCGGTATCGATGAAGCCCGGCGCCACGCAGTTCACCGTGATGCCGCGGCTGCCGATTTCACGCGCGAGCGCACGCGTCATGCCCGCGACGCCGGCCTTTGCGGCCGCGTAGTTGACCTGACCCGGATTGCCGGCCGAGCCGACCACCGACGTGATGTTGATGATACGGCCGCCGCGTGCCTTCATCATCGGGCGCAGCACCGCGCGCGACAGACGGAACACCGACTTCAGGTTGGTGTCGATCACCGCGTCCCAGTCCTCGTCCTTCATCCGCATCGCGAGCTGGTCCTGCGTGATGCCCGCGTTGTTGACGAGCACGTTCAGCGCGCCGAATTCCTTCACGGTCGCATCGATCAGCGCCTCGGCGGCGGCCGCGTCGTTGACGTTCAGCACCGCGCCGCGGCCCGTGACGCCCGCTTCTGCGAACGCCGCGGTGATCGCGGCGGCGCCCGATTCGCTCGTCGCCGTACCGATCACCGTCGCGCCCAGGCGCGCGAGTTCGAGGGCGATCGAACGGCCGATGCCGCGCGACGCGCCGGTCACGATCGCAACCTGTTTATCGAGAGTCTTGTCCATGAATCGAATATCCGTTGCTTGGGAAAAAGCGCCGCGTCAGGCGGTCGCGAGCTTGAGCGCTTCGTCGAGCGAAGCCGGATCGAACACCGAGGCGCCGACCAGGTTGCCGTCGATGCGCTTCGTCAGGCCGGCGAGCACCTTGCCCGGACCGCATTCGATCACGTGCGTGACGCCCGTGCCGGCGATGTGCCGCACGCACTCGACCCAGCGCACCGGGCCCGCGGCCTGGCGCACCAGCGCATCCTTGATCGCGGCCGGATCGCTGACCACGGCGACGTCGATGTTGTTGACGACCGGAATCTGCGGCGCCTTCACGTCGACGTTCGCGAGATAGTCGCGCAACTGGTCCGACGCCGGCTTGAGCAGCGACGAATGGAACGGCGCCGACACCGGCAGCGGCAGCGTGCGCTTCGCGCCCTTCGCCTTCGCGATTTCGCATGCCTTTTCGACCGCGGCCTTGCTGCCTGCGATCACGACCTGCGCGGGCGCATTGAAGTTCACCGCTTCGACGACGCCCGCTTCCGCGGCTTCGGCGCATACCGCGCGCACCGTGTCGTCGTCGAGGCCCAGGATCGCGGCCATGCCGCCCTGGCCCACCGGCACGGCCGTCTGCATGGCCTGCGCGCGGAAGCGCACGAGCGGCACTGCGTCCTTGAACGCGAGCGCGCCGGCCGCGACGAGCGCCGTGTATTCACCGAGGCTGTGGCCGGCGACGATCGACGGCGCCGGGCCGCCTGCCTGCTGCCACGCGCGATAGCACGCGTACGCCGCGGTCAGCATCACGGGCTGCGTGTTGGTGGTCAGGTTCAGCTCTTCGGCCGGGCCTTCGGCGATCAGCTTGCCGAGATCCTGATTGAGTGCATCGGATGCTTCCTGGAGCGTCTCGCGCACGACGGCCAGATCGGCGAATGCGTCGAGCATCCCGATCGCCTGCGAGCCCTGCCCCGGAAAAACGAATGCAAATTTCATATCGTCCCCAATTGAATCGATTCGGACGGCGCGCACGAACGGCGCGCCGATGGGACCCGCGCGCGGCAATGCGCGCCGCGGATCAGAAGCGGAAGACCGACGCGCCCCAGGTGAAGCCGCCGCCGACGCCTTCGATCAGCACGTGCTGGCCACGCTGGATGCGGCCGTCGCGCACCGCGGCGTCGAGCGCCAGCGGGATCGATGCGGCCGACGTGTTGCCGTGCTGGTCGACCGTCACGACCATGCGCTCCTGCGGCAGGCCGAGCTTGCGGCAGGTGCTGGTCATGATGCGGATGTTGGCCTGGTGCGGAATCAGCCAGTCGATTTGCTCGGGCGCGAGATTCGCCTTCGCGAGCGCTTCGATCGCGACCTTTTCGAGCACGTTGACCGCAAGCTTGAACACGGCCTGCCCGTCCATGTGCAGGAACGCGCTGCCGTCGATCACGCCGCGATTGACGTTGCCCGGCGTGCACAGGATGTTCGAGTAGCTGCCGTCCGCGTGCAGCGCGCTGCCGAGCACGCCCGGCTCTTCCGACGCGGACAGGATCACCGCGCCCGCGCCGTCGCCGAACAGCACGCAGGTCGTGCGGTCCTTGAAGTCGAGAATGCGCGAGAACGTCTCCGCACCGACGATCAGCGCGGTGCGGTGCTGGCCGCTGCGGATGAAGCTGTCGGCCGTCGCCATCGCGTACGCGAAGCCCGAACACACGGCCTGCACGTCGAATGCCGCGCCCCCGTTCTTGATGCCGAGCTTGTTCTGCAGCAGGCACGCGGTGCTCGGGAACACGAAATCGGGGGTCGAAGTCGCGACGATGATCAGGTCGATCGACTGCGGATCGACACCGGCCGCTTCGATCGCACGACGCGACGCCTCGAGCGCGAGATCGCTCGTCGTGACGTCCGGTGCGGCGAAATGGCGCGCATGGATGCCCGTGCGCGCCACGATCCATTCATCGCTCGTCTCGATGCCTTCCTTCGCAAGACGATCGGTCAGCTGCTGGTTCGTGACGCGGTCGGGCGGCAGGTAGCTGCCCGTGCCGAGCACGCGGGAATAGAGAGTCGATTGGGCCATTTATGCTTTAGAGGATTGCGCAGCGGAAGGTTCGGCGTGATGGCCTGCGGCCGGGCTTGCCTGGCCCGCGCCGCCCGCGTCGTGTTCGCCGTCGCCGAGCGACACTGAATTATCCGCCATCGCGCGCGCGAGGCGCTCCAGCACCCCGTTTTTGACGGCATCATACCCGCGTTTGATCGCCCACTCAAACGCGTAGGCGTCGGCCGAACCGTGGCTCTTGATCACGAGGCTCTTCAGCCCCAGCAGCGCCGCGCCGTTGTACTGGCGGTGATCGACGCGCTTCTTGAAACGCATCAGCACGGGCAGCGCGAGCAGCGCCATCAGCTTCGACATCAGCGAGCGGCCGAACTCCTCGCGGATGATGTCCGACAGCATCTGCGCGAGCCCTTCCGACGTCTTCAGCGCGACGTTGCCGACGAAGCCGTCACACACGATCACGTCGACGGTGCCCTTGTAGATGTCGTTGCCTTCCACGTTGCCGCGGAAATTGAGCGTGCTGGCGCGCAGCAGCTCGCCTGCGCGCTTGATCGTCTCGTTACCCTTGATGACCTCTTCGCCGATGTTCAAGAGGCCGATCGTCGGGCGCTCCTTGCCTTCGAGCGCGGCCACGAGCGCGTGCCCCATCTCCGCGAACTGCAGCAGGTGCTGCGGTTCGCAGTCGACGTTCGCGCCGAGGTCCAGCATCATCGTGTAGCCGGTCGGGTTCGGCAGCGCGAACGCGATCGCGGGCCGCTCGATGCCGGGCAACGTCTTGAGTACGTAACGGGAAACCGCCATCAGCGCGCCGGTATTGCCGGCGGAGATGCAGGCCTGCGCCGCGCCTTCCTTGACGTGGTTGAGCGCGACGCGCATCGAAGAATCCTTCTTCTTGCGCAGCGCCACTTCGACAGGGTCGTCCATCGCCACGACTTCGGTGGCGGGCACGATGGTCAACGCGGGATCGTCGAGGGCTTTCAGCTTCTTCAACTGAGCGCGAATCGCGCTTTCGATGCCGACGAGCATCAGATGCGCATCGGGATGCGCGCGGACGAACTTGACTGCCGCGGGAACGGTCACGGACGGGCCGTGGTCGCCTCCCATGCAATCGATTGTGAGCTTTACGGTCATGGAATGCGACGAATTTCAGGCACAAAAAAGCGGCAGTTGAATGCCGCCTTTTTGTTGAGCCAGGAAAGTGTCAAGCGAACCAGTTGTCACGCGAACGGCGAGCGTAGCGCGCAACGCGTGACTTGACGCTTAGTCGTTCTTCGTCTTGACGACTTTCTTGCCGCGATAGTAGCCGTTCGGGCTGACGTGGTGACGCAGGTGCACTTCACCCGTGCTCGGCTCGACTGCCAGCGGCGCTGCCGTCAGGAAATCGTGCGAACGATGCATGCCGCGCTTCGACGGCGACTTCTTGTTTTGCTGGACTGCCATGACTAACTCCTAAATAATTTTCCGGATTCTAACACAGCCCGATCCGGCGCTTAACTACCCTGGCCCAAAGCCCTTACGCCTTCCCGCGCCACAACTGCTTAGTGTTTCTTGGTGCCGTCACCGTCCTTCTTCAACGCTTGCAGCGCTGCGAACGGATTCGGCCGTTTGCCTTCGTCCCCGGCTTCGTCGGACTCTTCGTCCTCCTCTTCCGCGGGACCGCTCGCACCCGACACGAGGCTTTCGTGAACTGCCGGGCAAACCTCGTGCTTGGGCACGAGCGGCAACGAAAGCAGCAATTCCTCTTCGATCAAGTCGACGAGATCGAACTGGCGTGAGCCCACGATCACATCGGCTTCATCGTCGTCGAGCGGAAATTCTTCAGCTTCTTCTTCGGTCGCGACGACGCGGTACGTCATGTCCACGTCGAACGTCTGGTCGTACGGCGTCATGCAGCGCTGGCACGTGAGCCACGCATGGCCATGCACCGCGAGGCGCAGATACGGCTGCTGCCCGTCGGCGCCGTCGTCCTGCAACTCCTTCTGCGTGAACCCTTCCGCCTGCCACGTGAAGACCGTGTCGCGATCTGGCGCGTCCGTCGGCACTTCGTTTAACATGCGCGGCAGTTGCGAGAGATGTACCGCACCAGCTGCCTGCCGCCCGCTGCGGGCGAACTCGAACAGGTCGACCGCGTGCGGATCGAGCGCCGCCGCAGGTTTGCCAGAAGAAGTGTTCATGTGCGCTCCTGCCTACAGGCTGACTTGCGGGATCCGGCTTGGCACCGCTCGCGTACGGCTCATCGAGGATGACGTACTTTACTTCCGAAGACCCGGCAGGCGCCACCACAACGGATGCCTGCCGACGAAAAGCGGGAAAGCATACCTGTTTTACCTTTTGCGGTCAATCACTTAAGCTTGCGTCCGCGCAACGCCGCGCCCCACCTGACGACTCACCGATCCAACCGACCATGCCGGATACCGTTTGCCGCCCGCCGCGGCTGATTCTTGCCTCCAGTTCCCGTTACCGCCGGGCGCTCCTCGAGCGCCTCGGCGTACCGTTCGACGTCGTGTCGCCCGACCTCGACGAAACCCCGCTGGCCGGCGAAACACCGGCCGCGACCGCACTGCGCCTCGCCGGCGCGAAGGCGCGCGCCGTGGCCGCGACGATCGACGCGCCGGACGGCGTGCTCGTGATCGGGTCGGACCAGGTCGCGACCTTCGACGGCCACCAGATCGGCAAGCCCGGCACGCACGAGCGAGCGCTCGCGCAACTCGTGTCGATGCAGGGCCGCGAAGTCGAATTCCACAGCGCGCTCTGCCTGTACGACAGCCGCACCGACGACGCGCAGGTCGAGGACATCGTCACGCACGTGCGCTTCCGCTCGCTGCCCGAGGCTGAACTCGACGCCTACCTGCGCGCGGAAACGCCGTACGACGTGGCCGGCAGCGCGAAGTCCGAAGGGCTTGGCATCGCCCTGCTCGATGCAATCGACTCGGACGACCCGACCGCGCTCGTCGGCCTGCCGCTGATCGCCCTCACGCGGATGCTGCGCGCCGCCGACTACCCGCTGTTTGCAACCACCCGTGGAGACCGCGCATGACCGCCGGCACGCTTTATCTCGTCCCGAACACGCTCGGCGAAGGCGACGAATCGATGCTCGCCGCCGTGCTGCCCGCCGCCGTGCAGGCGCGCGCCGGCACGCTCGGCTACTACATCGGCGAGAACGCGAAAACGACGCGCGCGTTTCTGAAGAAGATCGGCACGACGCGCCCGATCCAGGAAATCGAGATCAGCGAGCTGAACGTGAATACGCCGGCCGGCGCCATCGACCGGCTGCTCGCGCCGGTACTGGCCGGCGCGGACGCCGGCCTCGTGTCGGAGGCCGGCTGCCCGGCCGTCGCCGATCCCGGCGCGCTGCTGGTGCGCCGCGCGCACGAGCGTGGCGTGAAGGTCGTGCCGCTCGTCGGGCCGAGTTCGATCCTGCTCGCGCTGATGGCGTCGGGCCTGAACGGCCAGAGCTTCGCGTTCAACGGCTATCTGCCGGTCGATGCGGCCGCGCGCGCGAAACGCCTGCGCGAACTCGAGCAACTGTCGCGCAAGGCGCGCCAAACGCAGATCTTCATCGAAACGCCGTACCGGAATCACGCAATGCTCGACACGCTGGTCGCGACCTGCGCGCCGTCGACGCAAATCTGCGTCGCGGCCGATCTGACCCTCGCGACCGAGACGATCGCGAGCCGCACTGTGGCGGACTGGAAAAAGGCGCCTGCACCGAATCTGCACAAGCGCCCCGCGATCTTCCTGCTGCTCGCGAACTGATGCCGAGAACGGCGATCAGTTAATTGAAAGGCGGGCCATCGCGGCCCGCCGATTGTCGCCGGTCGCCGGTCGCCGGTCGCCGGTCGCCGGTCGCCGGTCGCCGGTCGTCAGCCGTCAGCCGTCAGCCGTCAGCGCAGGCTGACCGACGCGCCGCCGGCCGTCAGCGCCTTCATCGCGGCGCCCCCGACGGCCGCGCCGAACTTGCGCGCGACGCGATTCGTCAGGCTTTCCTTCACCGTATAGTCGACCAGATCCGGCGCCTTCAGCACGTCGCGCGCGACCGTGTCGGTCGTGCCGTAGCCGTCGGCGAGCCCGAGCTCGACGCTCTTCTCGCCGGTCCAGAACAGGCCCGAGAACATGTCGGGCGTCTCGTGCAGCCGCTTGCCGCGGCCATCCTTCACGGCCTTGATGAACTGCGCATGCACCTGGTCGAGCAGCGCCTGCGCGTGCGCGTCCATCTTCGGCGTTTCCGGCGAGAACGGATCGTAGAAGCCCTTGTTTTCGCCCGACGTATGCAGGCGCCGCTCGACCCCGAGCTTGCCCATCAGCCCGGTGAAGCCGAATCCGTCCATCAGCACGCCGATCGACCCGACGATGCTCGCCTTGTCGACGAAGATCTTGTCGGCCGCGGACGCGATGTAATAGCCGCCCGACGCACACATGTCGGTCACGACGACGTACAGCGGCTTGTCCGGATACTTGCCGCGCAACCGCCGGATCTCGTCGTAGACCATGCCGGCCTGCACCGGGCTGCCGCCCGGGCTGTTGATCCGCAGCACGACGCCGACCGTGCCGTCGTCGTCGAACGCGGCGTCGAGCGCCGTGTTGATGTCGTCGGCGTTCGCGTTGACGCCCGCCGCGATCTCGCCGTCGATCGTCACGAGCGCCGTATGCCGCCCGCTCGACGAGAACTTCGAATCGCTGGAGAAATCGATCAGCGCGAACGCGAGCAGCACGAACACGCCGAGAAACGCGAAGCGGAAGAAGATCTTCCAGCGCCGTGCGGCACGCTGCTCCTTGACGGCCGCGAGCGCGATCCGCTCGAGCGCCGCGCGCTCCCAGCTCGGTTCACGGCTGTCGGGACGGGAGGAGGAATCCGGGGAATTCGGTTGGTCGGCCATGCAGTGATGTCGTCAGTCGGTCGTGGCGGGAGTGGCAGGATGCAGATCGGCATCGGGTACCCAGAATACCGCACGGCCGTCGGGCGTGTCGCGCTCGTCGACCTCGACCGGCCGCAGGCGGCCGCCGCGGCACGGGCCGCCGACGCACTTGCCGGTATCCGGCGCGTAGATCGCGCCGTGCGTCGCGCACATCAGATAAAGGCCCGACGACTCGAAGAACTGCCCTTCGGCCCAGTCGAGTTCCATCGGCACATGCGCGCAGCGGTTCAGGTAGCCGTAGGCGCGGCCGTCGTAGCGCACGAAGAACACGACGGCCTGCTCGCCGCGCAGCGTCGCGTCCACCCGCACGCCGGCGCCGCCGTCGGTCAGCGCGCTCGATGCGCACACGCGCACGGCGTCCGGCGCCGCGCTCATGCGTGCTCCCGCAGCCAGGCGGCCAGCGCGCCGACGTCCGGCGCGACGAAGCGCGGCGTGAGCGCCGCCAGCGCATCGGCCGTGTGCGCGCCGTACGCGACGCCGACGCCGGCCGCGCCGGCGCTGGCGGCCATCTGCAGGTCGTGCGTGGTGTCGCCGATCATCACGGTGCGTGACAGGTCCTGCCCCAATTCCCGCGACAACTCGTGCAGCATCGCCGGATGCGGTTTCGAGAACGTTTCGTCCGCGCAGCGCGTCGCATCGAACCAGCTCGTCAGCTTCGACTGGTCGAGCACGCGGTTCAGCCCGACCCGACCCTTGCCGGTCGCGACGGCGAGCAGGTAGCCCGTATCGCGCAGCTCGGCGAGCAGTTCGCGCACACCGGCGAACAGCTCGATGCGCTGATCGTCGAGCAGATAGTGATAGCGGTAGCGCTCGGCCAGCCGCGCGTAGTCGGACGGATCGAGGGTCGGCGCCGTGATCTGCAGCGCATCGCGCAGGCCGAGGCCGATCACGTAACGGGACGCCTCGTCGGACGGCGTGGGCAGGCCGAGATCGCGGCATGCCGCCTGGATGCTGTGCGCGATGTGCGCAGTCGAATCCATCAGCGTGCCGTCCCAGTCGAAGACGATCAGGTCAAATTGCTGTCGAGCCATGCGGTTCAGGCGGTATCGCGCAATGCGCTGAGTTGATCGAGAAAGCGCCGGCATTCGGCCGGCAGCGGCGCATCGAACTGCAGCGCCTCGCCGGTCAGCGGATGCGCGAGCTTGAGGCGGTGCGCATGCAGGAACATCCGCTTGAGCGACGGCTGCGCATTCGCGCGCGCCAGCGCCTTGTTCAGTGCGAAATCGCCGTACTTGGCGTCGCCGGCGATCGGCAGGCCGAGATGCGCGAGGTGCACCCGGATCTGATGGGTCCGACCCGTTTTGAGTTCCGCTTCGACGAGCACGTAGTCCGGCCAGCCGTCGACGAGATTGAACACCGTATGCGACGCCAGCCCGTCGTCCTGCACGCGCACGCGGCGCTCCCCTTCCGGGGTCGAATACTTGAACAGCGGCGCCTTCACCGCGCGGCGCCGGCCCCAGTCGGGCTGCCATTCGCCGTGCGCGCACGCGAAGTAGCGCTTGTCCATCCGGTTCTCGCGGATCTGCTCGTGCAGGCCCACGAGCGCCGTACGCTTCTTCGCGAGCATCAGGATCCCGGACGTCTCGCGGTCGAGCCGGTGCACCAGTTCGAGGAATTTCGCGCGCGGGCGCGCCTGCCGCATCTGCTCGATCACGCCGAACGCGACGCCGCTGCCGCCATGGACCGCGACCCCGGCCGGCTTGTCGATGACGAGCATCGCATCGTCCTCGTACAGCACGTCGAAATTCGCGGGCGGCACGACCGGCGTGTCGGCACGCGCGAGGTCGGCCGCCGCCACGCGCACCGGCGGCACGCGAACGAGGTCGCCCAGTTCGAGGCGGTACTGCGCGTCGATCCGGCCCTTGTTGACCCGCACTTCGCCGCTGCGCAGGATCCGGTAAATATGGCTTTTCGGCACGCCTTTACAGACGCGCAACAGGAAATTGTCGATGCGCTGACCGGCCGAGTTTTCGTCGATCTCGATCATCGATACCTGGCCGCTTGCGACCGAATTCTGGGATATTTTGCCTAACTCATTCATACTGAATATAATTTTGCCCAGCCTGACGTTGTGGGTGGCCTGTTCGGCCGGCCCCGGCTGAATCGGGCAAGGCGCAAGCGCAAACTGCTATTTTACTTGCGCCGGGGGTCCGCTGCTCACCCCTAATCAAAGAGAAGCAGCAAGTTGCACGCACGGCGCCGCCCGTCGGCAAGGATCGCGCCCACAGGCGGATTCGGTCGGCAAGGCGCCGCGGTAACGGAAAGTTGGTTGAAAAGAATTTGATCGGCAGCCCGACGGCGCGAAGTGCGTCCGCAGGCTGCCGGTTGCGAAAATTACGGCGTTGCGCCCGATTTGGCCCCGCGAAGCGTGCGGGGCTTGGCGACGTCAAACCAGGGAAGTACACCCCAAGCGGGAAAGTCGGGCTGGATTCGATACTCCCCGCTGCGGCCCAAGCCGCAGCATCTGCCGCCCGTCGGCGCGCGCGACGCATTGCGCGCGCCCGTGGCAATGCCCGGACAGGCTTAGCGCGCTTTTGCAGCGTGCGGTGTGTGAACGCCGTGCTTTGAAGCCGTATTCGCAGGTGCCCTACGGCCGCCGGCCCCGTCTTTCGGGCCCAAGCGCCTCTTCAGGCAATTCTCCCCGCCAGCATTCCCGCTCCAGCGTGCTCGTGACAACACAACAAGGTGCGGCCTGTCGTCGTTCCCGCCCTCGCGCCTGACAACCGCGAGGCGCCGGCAGCGGAGCCGCCTGGAGTCGTTCATGAAACGCATGCTGTTCAATGCGACGCAGCAGGAGGAGCTGCGCGTCGCCATCGTCGATGGGCAAAAGCTCATCGACATCGACATCGAAACCGCCGGGCGCGAACAGCGCAAAGGCAATATCTACAAAGGTGTCATCACCCGTATCGAGCCGTCGCTCGAAGCGTGCTTCGTCAACTACGGCGAAGACCGCCACGGCTTCCTGCCGTTCAAGGAAGTCGCCCGCCAGTACTTCAAGGAAGGCATCGACATGCGCTCCGCGCGCATTCAGGATGCCCTGCGCGAAGGCCAGGAGCTGATCGTCCAGGTCGAGAAGGAAGAGCGTGGCAACAAGGGCGCCGCCCTCACCACCTTCATCTCGCTCGCCGGCCGCTACCTCGTGCTGATGCCGAACAACCCGCGCGGCGGCGGCGTGTCGCGCCGGATCGAAGGCGACGAGCGCCAGGAACTGCGCGAAACGATGGCGCAGCTGCAGATTCCGGACGGCATGAGCATGATCGCCCGTACCGCGGGCATCGGCCGCAGCGCCGAGGAACTGCAGTGGGACCTGAACTACCTGCTGCAACTGTGGCGCGCGATCGAGGCCGCCTCGCAAAGCGGCAATTCCGGCCAGCCGATGCTGATCTATCTGGAATCGAGCCTCGTGATCCGCGCGATCCGGGACTATTTCCAGCCGGATATCGGCGAAATCCTGATCGACACGAACGAAATCCACGATCAGGCCCGCGCGTTCATGGACATCGTGATGCCGGACAACGTCGCGAAGGTAAAGCGCTACCACGACGACGTGCCGCTGTTCTCCCGCTTCCAGATCGAGCACCAGATCGAAACCGCGTACTCGCGTACGGTCCCGCTGCCGTCCGGCGGCGCGATCGTGATCGACCACACCGAAGCGCTCGTCGCGATCGACGTGAACTCGGCACGCGCGACCAAGGGCGCGGACATCGAGGAAACGGCCACCCGCACGAACCTCGAAGCGGCGGACGAAGTCGCCCGCCAGTTGCGCCTGCGCGACCTCGGCGGCCTGATCGTGATCGATTTCATCGACATGGAATCGGCGAAGAGCCAGCGTGAAGTCGAGCAGCGCCTGAAGGACGCGCTCAAGCACGACCGTGCGCGCGTGCAGATGGGCAAGATCTCCCGCTTCGGCCTGATGGAGCTGTCGCGCCAGCGCCTGCGTCCGGCGCTGTCGGAAGGCAGCCACGTGACGTGCCCGCGCTGCAACGGCACCGGCCACATCCGCGATACCGAATCGTCCGCGCTGCAGGTCCTGCGGATCATTCAGGAAGAAGCGATGAAGGAAAACACCGCGGCGATCCACTGCCAGGTGCCGGTCGAGGTGACCGCCTTCCTGCTGAACGAAAAGCGTCAGGAAATCAACAAGATCGAGTCGCGCTTCAAGGTCGGCATCGTGCTGATCCCGAACAAGCACCTCGATACGCCGCACTACAAGCTCGAGCGCCTGCGTCACGACGACGCGCGCCTCGACGATCCGCGCGCGTCCTGGAAGATGGCCGAGGAAGCAGCCCGCGAACTCGAGTCGGAAACCGGCTACAGCAAGCGTGCCGCCGAAGTGAAGCCGAAGCAGGAAGCCGCGGTCAAGGGCATCACGCCCGAGCGTCCGGCACCGAGCGCGGCGCCGCAGCGCCCGGTCGAGCCCGTTGCCGCCCCCGCCCCTGCGCCCGTCGCAGCGGCAAGCGGCGGTTTCATCGGCTGGCTGAAGAGCCTGTTCGGCGTGTCGCCGGCACCGGCGCCCGCACCGGTTGCTCCGGCACCGGCGAAGGAGCAGGCAGCCCGTCCGGCTCGCGAACGCACCGAAAAGACCGAGCAGCGCGGCGGCGATCGCAATCGCAACCGTCGCGGCGGCGCCCAGCAGGCGCAAGGCGGTCGCGACCAGGCAGCAGCAGGCCGTGGTCAGCCGCAACGCCAGGAACGCGAAGGCAAGGAAGTGCGCGAACCGCGTGAAGGCCGTGAGCCGCGCGAGGGCCGTGAGCCGCGTGAAGGTCGCGAGAACCGTGAGGGTCGCGAAGGTCGCGAGGGCCGTGGCCCGCGCGAAGGTCGCGAGCCGCGTGAAGGCCGTGAGCCGCGCGAACCGCGCGAAAACCGCGAACCGCGCGAGCGTGCCGAACAGCCGGAAGGCGGCGACGCAGCCGGCCGTGGCGAGCGCCAGGAACGCGGTGAGCGTCGCGAGCGCGGCGAACGTCGCAAGCCGACCCAGCATGCGGCCACGCTCGAAACCGTCACCCGCGGTGAAAACCATCCGGAACCGGAAACCGACAAGGCCGCTGCAGAAGCCCTGCCCGGCGCGGAACTGGCGGCCGATGCGGAAGCCGGCGCACGTGACGGCGAAGAACGTCGCCGTCGCCGTCGCGGCCGCCGCGGCGGTCGTCGCGAGCGCGAGGAAGACGGCGCAGTCGACCAGGCAGAGCAAGGCGTCGAAGCCGAAGGTGAAGTCGCGGCGCAAGCCGTGACGCCGGCCGCACCGGTCGCAGCCGAACCGGCCCACACGGCCGCACCGGCAGTCGTCGCGGCCGTGGCCAGCGCGGTCGCCGTCGAAGCCGTCGTCGAGCAGCATGCCGCACCGGCCGCTGTCGAAACGCAGCCGGCACCCGCACGCGTCGAGACGGCTCCGGCCGCCCCGGTCGAGCCCGCCGTCGCCGTCCAGGCAGCAGAACCGGCACCGGTCGCACCGGTGATCGCGGAAGCGGGCCCGGCTCCGGTCGCGGTGTCGCCGACCGACGCGTTCGAAGTGCCGGCAGCCGCGCCGGCCGCTGTCGAGGCGCCGCAAGCCGCGCCGGTCGAGCAAGCCGCTCCGGCCGCCGTGGCGATCGAAACCGCTCCGGTGGCAGTCGAACCGGCACCGGTCGAAGCCGCCCCGGTCGAAGTCGTCGCCGCACCGGCACCGGCACCGGCTCCCGCCCAACCGGCAGCCGCGCCCGCTTCGGCGAGCCTGGATGTCGTGCTGGAGCAGGCCGGTCTCGTCTGGGTGAACACGGACGCCGACAAGTTCGCGGCCGCGCAGGAAGCCGCGTCGCGGCTCCCGCGCCCGGCCCGCGTGCCGCGCGAACGCAAGGTGCTGCCGCCGGCCGATACGGCCCCGATGCAGCAGGTCGAAACGACGCACCACTGAACGGCGCATCGCACGACCAGGAAAAGCCCGCCTCCGGCGGGCTTTTTCACGTCCGCGCTGCGGGTTTCCGCCCCCCGGCCCCGCCGGCCGGTTGCGGCTAAAATAGCGGTCTGGTTCGCACTTCTTCCAACATGTCCCGACGCATCATTCCTCTCGCCGACGTCAGCGGGATGCCGGACGTCTCCGGCGTCGCGCATGCCCCCGACGGCACGCTGGCCGACACGTTCGCCAGGCCGCTGCGCGACCTGCGCATTTCGGTGACGGACCGATGCAACTTCCGTTGCGTGTACTGCATGCCACGCGCGGTGTTCGACAAGGACTACCCGTTCCTGCCGCACAGCGCGCTGCTCACGCACGAGGAAATCGAGCGCGTGGCGCGGCTCTTCGTCGCGCACGGCGTCGAGAAGATCCGCATCACGGGCGGTGAGCCGCTGCTGCGCAAGAACCTCGAATTCCTGATCGAGCGCCTCGCGCGCCTGACGACGCACGCCGGCCGCCCGCTCGACCTGACGCTGACGACCAACGGCTCGCTGCTCGCACGCAAGGCGCGCGCGCTGAAGGACGCCGGGCTCACGCGCGTCACGGTCAGCCTCGATGCGCTCGACGACGCGCTGTTCAAGCGCATGAACGATGCCGAGTTCGCGAGCGCCGACGTGCTCGACGGCATCTTCGCCGCACAGGCCGTGGGCCTCGCGCCGGTCAAGGTCAACATGGTCGTGAAGCGCGGCACCAACGACAGCGAGATCCTGCCGATGGCCGAGCGCTTCCGCGGCACCGGCGTGATCCTGCGTTTCATCGAATACATGGACGTCGGCACGTCGAACGGCTGGAACATGACCGAGGTACTGCCGTCGGCGGACGTCGTCGCGCGCATCGCCGAACATTTCCCGCTCGTGCCGCTCGAGCCGCACACGGCGGCCGAAACCGCGCAGCGCTGGGCCTATGCGGACGGCAGCGGCGAGATCGGCGTGATCTCGAGCGTCACGCAGGCCTTCTGCGGCGACTGCACGCGCGCGCGGCTGTCGACCGAAGGCAAGCTGTACCTGTGCCTGTTCGCGTCGACCGGCCACGACCTGCGCGCACTCGTGCGCGGCGGCGCGAGCGATGCCGAGATCGCGACCGCGATCGCCCGCATCTGGCAGGCGCGCACCGACCGCTATTCGCAGCTGCGCGGCAGCGCATCGGCCGATACCGCGCCCGACGGTGCCGGCAAGCGTGTCGAAATGTCGTACATCGGCGGCTGACGCACGCCGCTCTGTCCACCCTGCGCACGATGCCCGCCCCCGCCTCCCCGTCGATCGCCGGCCTGCTGCTCGCAGGCGGGCGCGCCACCCGCATGGATGGTGTCGACAAGGGCCTGCAACTGCTCGACGGTACGCCGCTCGCGCTGCACGTGCTGCGCCGGCTGGCGCCGCAGGTCGACGAGACGCTGATCAGCGCGAATCGCCATGCCGATCGCTATGCCGAGCTCGGTGCCCCGTTCGACGCGCGCATCATCGCGGATGAAACGCCCGACTTCCCCGGCCCGCTCGCGGGCCTGCTCGCCGGCATGCGCGCGGCGCGCGCACCGCTGGTCGCGTGCTCGCCGTGCGATACGCCCTATCTGCCCGTCGACCTCGTCGCACGGCTGCGGGCGGCGCTCGACGCGCAGCAGGCGGACATCGCGATGGCCGTCACCGTCGACGCGCAGCAGGTGCGCTCGCCGCAGCCGACGTTCGCGCTGCTGCGCACGTCGCTGGCCGACGACCTGGCCGCCCGGCTCGCGGCCGGCGACCGCAAGGTGCGTGCGTGGTACGCACGCCACAAGACGGTCGAAGTCGAGTTTCGCGACGAGCGTGCGTTTTACAATGCCAACTCCTGGCAGGAACTCGCCGCGCTGGCCCGTCGCTGACGGCCCTGTGCCGTTCCCGCCCGGCGCCCGCCACACGCGAAACCCGCGCCCCGGCACCCTCCTCGCGCCACCGGCCACGAACCCGATACGCCTTGCGGCGCAGTCCGACTGATGATCACGCACTCCTCGCCCGCCTCCCGAACCGCACCCGACCCCGATGCCCCGCTGTCGCTCGCCGACGCGCAGGCGCTCGCGTGCCGCTTCGCGGTGCCCGTCGACGCGTGTGACACGGTGACGCTGCGCGAGGCGCTCGACCGCGTGCTCGCGGCCGACGTAAGCGCGCCGTTCGACATTCCCGCGTACGACAACTCGGCCATGGACGGCTATGCGTTCGACGGCGCCGCCGCGGCATTCGCATCGGCTCAGGGCGAGGTCGCGATGCCGGTCGCCGGCACCGCGTTCGCCGGCCATCCGTTCGACGGCGCCGTGGCGGCCGGTGCATGCGTGCGCATCATGACGGGCGCGCCGATGCCGGCCGGATGCGACACGGTGATTCCGCAGGAACGCGTGCGCGTCGACGGCGACACGATCCGCTTCGCCGCGCACGACGTCGCGCGCGGCGCGAACTGCCGCCGGGCCGGCGAGGATCTCGCGCGCGGCGCCTGTGCGCTCGCCGCGGGCCGCATCCTGCGGCCGTCCGATCTCGGCCTGCTCGCGTCGTTCGGCATCGCCGACGTCACGGTGCGCCGGCGCGTGCGCGTCGCCGTGTTCTCGACCGGCGACGAGTTGCGCGAGCCCGGCGAACCGCTCGGCCGCGGCGCGCTGTACGACAGCAATCGCGGGATGCTGATCGCGATGCTCGAACGGCTGCACGTCGACACGATCGACCTCGGCATCGTCCGCGACGACCCGGCCGCGCTCGAAGCCGCACTGCGCGACGCCATCGCCGCGCAAGCCGATGCGGTCATCACGTCGGGCGGCGTGTCGGTCGGCGAAGCCGACTTCACGCGCGACGTGATGGCGCGGCTCGGCGACGTGACGTTCGCGAGTCTCGCGCTGCGGCCCGGCCGGCCGCTCGCGTGTGGCACGCTCGCCCGCGCGGCCGACGGCGCCGGCCACGCGCTGTTCTTCGGGCTGCCCGGCAATCCTGTCGCGTCCGCCGTGACGTTCCTTGCGATCGTGCGCCCTGCGCTGCTCAAGCTGGCCGGCACGCAAACGCCGCCGCCGGCCCTGTACACGGCGCTCAGTACGCAGCCGTTGAAGAAGCGTCCCGGCCGCACCGACTACCTGCGCGGCATCGCAACGCGCGCCGCCGACGGCCAATGGCACGTCGCGCCGGCCGGATCGCAAAGCTCCGCGTCGTTGAGCGGTCTTGCCGCCGCCAACTGTTTCATCGTCCTGGGCCACGATACCGCGGCAGTCGACGCGGGCGCCCCGGTCGACATCCTGCCGCTCGACGGCCTGATCTGAATTCCAATCGGTATATTTCTACGGGGGCAATCCGCACATGAAGAAACAAATCTCGTCGATCGCCGCGGGGCAGACCGCAAAGGCGCTGATCCTCGTCTACCTGACGTTCAGCGTGCCGATCGTGCTGCTCGGCATTCTGGTCGCGTATATCCGCTACGGGATGGTCGAGTTGAGCACGATCCTGAGCGCACTGCTGCTGAACGCGATCCTCGGTTTCGTGCTGCTGTGGATCGCATGCCATGCGTACAACTGGGTCGCCTCGCGCTTCGGCGGCATCGAGATCGTGCTGTCCGATCCGCCAGAGGAAGCGTGAGCGGCACGCCGCTGATCCGCGCGGCCGACCCGCGCGACGTCGGCGCTATCCTCGCGCTGATGCGCGAGCTGGCCGAGTTCGAGAAGCTCACGCATCTGTTCGTCGCGACCGAAGCCGATCTCGCCGACGCGCTGTTCGGCGAGCACCCGGCTGCCGAAGCGCTGGTGGCCGAGCGCGACGGCGCGATCGTCGCGTACGCGCTGTTCTTCCACAACTACTCGACATTCCTCGGCCGCCGCGGGCTCTATCTCGAGGATCTGTACGTGCAGCCGTCGCAGCGCGGCACGGGCCTCGGCACCGCGATGCTGCGTCATCTCGCGGCACTCGCCGTCGAGCGCCGTTGCGCGCGCTTCGAATGGTCGGTCCTCGACTGGAACCAGCCGGCAATCGATTTCTACGAGAAGATGGGCGCGACCGTGCTGCCGGAGTGGCGCATCGTGCGCGTGACGGGCGACGCGCTGGACACGCTCGCCGCGCATTGAGCGCGAGCCGGCCGCGCCGGCGATCGCCGCACAAGAAAACGGGCGCCGCGTGAACTGAACCCCAGAAGTTGGACGGTTCAGGAATGCTAGGCCAGCCGGGGCTGGGTTCTGTATTGAACAGGACTCAGCCCTTTTAGCTTCAGCCGGATACGTTCGTGGTTGTAGTAATGGATGTAC